>JYMV01051243.1_pt1 | contig 10150 bp, 2 predicted proteins | sample 338911 | NCBI WGS metagenome assembly JYMV01 (sample SAMN03354496, study PRJNA234377) | hydrothermal vent metagenome | biome: Deep sea; feature: Hydrothermal plumes at the Eastern Lau Spreading Center, Western Pacific Ocean; material: Seawater | place: Tonga | collected 2009 | depth 2000 m m
TTGCTTAGCTGCATATATTCAAGTCCTTTGCTTAAAGCTTATTCGTATGTAAGTTTGTGTTCTTTAAATTACCATCGAATCAAGAATTGCCAAGTGACAGAACATCATCTAATTGGCGGACGCTGATATTAACGGCTTCTGCTAATTTTCTTTATTCTTGAGATGCCCTTGAAGTCTGCTTCATAAGCGTGTAGAAACAAACCAGCAAATTGCGGAGCACAATAATACTTTATGGAATACCGATCATCTGTTGAAATATTAATATAATGTTGTATGTGGATCAATTCTTATTGATTCTGATAATTTAAAGAACACAAACTTACATACGAATAAGCTTTAAGCAAAGGACTTGAATATATGCAGCTAAGCAACGTACATTTAATTAAGAATCTTTGAAGTGTTTATACATAGGTTGTGTATTTTACGTGTTGTTTACAACTTCAACGAACTTAAACACAAATACTAAAATCTATGAAAAAAAATCACCCACGGTTCTTAAGGTCAATTTCCCGCAGGCATAAGTGACTTTAGACAAATGTTGGCTATCCGGCTTAGGCCCTTTGACTATGATCGGACCTGATGAAATTTATTTTAGAAACTCGTGTTGCTCAAAGTTAGATATCTACATTTTTATGTATTATATTTCTATTAACATGTAATAATAATTAATGAGAATATGTATTTCCCTTTTATTGTGTGTCAAGCTGATTACCTTGCAGCTTATTGTCTGTATGTATGCTACAATATTCACCTCGACCTTAGAGGACCTAACTACATATATTTTGAAATAAAAACATTTTCGTACAAAATATATTCATACTCTAACATATGTTGTCCATTCATCTTTATTTCTGCATAATAATTTTTCTTGTTTGTGTCTTTATAACACAATGCCTGCTTTCAGATTTCGAAAGAATGAGATATTCCAGATAATGTGCTTTAAAATCGTAGATAACTAATTTAATGCGCTCGATATGACCCTGAAATAACAATCATTAGGTACGCTCAACGTCAAAAGATGGCAAAGAGAAATAATTTAAAACTGATTGGTCACTAGAGGTAAAATCTCATTGTCTTAATTTTCCAAGGAATTCAATATATATAAATCTTTATTTAAAAAGCCCCACATCTAAATTAATTTAAAAAGGCAACATGCGAATTTAACTAACATGCACATTGTAAATTTCAAAAACGAATTGTGTGCACTAAATTTAATATCAACGTTTTTATTATGCATATTGAATATTGCTGATTTTGTGGGGAGATGGAAATGAGGTATGGATAAATTAAAACCTGATTTTTTTTTCACATTTGAAAGGTTTAATGATTTTCTTAAAAATAAATAACATTACATTATATACATAGCGAACATAAATATATAAGAACACAGTGTGGATTTAGGTTGTTGACAAAATATCACAGCATCTATATAGAGTTGTCTCCCGTTGGTTGTTCAAAAATTACTGAAAAAAAAAAGTTTTAATGCCAAAATAACAATGACGAGAACAATTTTCTTTTTAACGTAGTCAGTTATTGATGTTTATTCGAGTGTTTTTAACTGTGCTTCCATAACATTATGTAGAGGAAGATTTAAAATAAACACAAAGTGGGTGAATTTATATATGTCTACAACAGATGACAACAATCACAAGAAAACCCCTCCTCATGTTTAGAATTGTTCCTTGAGTATAACACCAAGAGGCAACTGCAGTTTAGAATGACTGACTTTTCTCCTTTTCAATTTGCGAGGACTGTGTATTTTTCCATTATTTATTAACAAGTAAGGGTGTGGATGTATGTTTTTATTGCTATTCTCCAAATGGTAGCAATATCTCTGCCACAACTTATAACGAACTGTAAAGTTCCTGCTCATCGCAGTATATTTGACTGATCATTACATTCATATTTATTTTTCATAACACACCATTCAATGCATGTCATAAATGCAATCGTTATCCTACTTGAGATACACGATATGCTGAACTAGATGAACTGTTGCGTTCTACTCTTCAATGGCGGGTTTATTGTAGATGTAGATGTTGCTAGTAGGTTTTGCTTTGTTTTGGTATTCTCTACGTCTATTATTTGTGTTTATCATTAAAAGTTGTTATACAACTTTCGTCCTATCTAAGCTTTGTCATACTGCATCGTGATTCTGAGTTCAAGCCGCATCGGTGATGTCGTAGTTAGCCTGCACGAATAATGTGGTATAGATTGTGGGTTCGAGTTCCGGTAGGGTCAAACCAAAGACTATGAAATAGGTATTTGTTGCTTCTCGAACCACTAAGAGCATTCAGTATTAACGAGGGAGTGCAAATACTAGTTGGTTCGACATTATGATAATGCGACCGACTGGTGCGATTTCCTACCTGTGGATTATTGTTTCGGTGAGCATGCACTATTTAAATCCAACTGAGCGTGTTGGGCTCATAGCATGCGAACATCATCATCTCATGGAAATATAACTCTCGCCATGATATGGCTAAAAATGATTACTTGCCGTCAAACAACAATCACCCACTCCAATATGTTGTTCAATTAAATGATGAATCAGCAATGAACAGAAATGTATTTTCACGATACATGAATACATATGTACAGTTTTATAAGTATGGAATCATGTCTTTCGTGTGTATACAGGACATGTGCTGATATAATCATTCAATTAAGAAAAATACTGTGAAAGTCTCCCATTGTTAGTATGCATGTGTCACTACAAGGGAGGTATATCCATTTTATCAATCATGACAGTTGTATAGTGGTAATGTAATTTCTTTCGTTTATAAAAACCTAAATATTGACACTTACCCCTTCAAATCTTCTCAATGCTTCTTGCTTTGGACTCATGTGAAACACTGAAAACGAAAACGAATGATTCTTTCAACTGTTTTTGCGAGATAATTTATATCAAAATCTTGTATTATAAATAGTACAATAAAGTATTATGATACTATCGTATGCATAATATAGAAAATATAATAAATTGTCATGCATGAACCTCGTTTCCACATTCTTCACTTCAATATTATTCATAATTTACAATGTATTTAATATGTTTTTTAATATAATTGTTTAGAGTTTCGAAATCCACAAAAGATAACTAAAAAAATGAAGATGCAAAAGGGGGTATGAGAAGCCGTAAATACTGCACAGAAAACTAAAGATTGAGCAACCGAATGTCCATAAAAGTCCTGGTAAACTCAGATACATCGGAAGGGTAAGCAGTTCCTGTTCCATTAGTGACATCCATCGTATTGTATTGTATTGTCTGTCCTCCGATTTACGGCTTCTTAAAACTTTATTTGCTTTTAAGCGACTCGAGCATCATCTGATATGGAAATTGCCTTGGGCATCAATAAATACGAATAGCTTGAATAAAACATTAAATGAAAATGAAAAAAATAAGTCAAATGGGAATAAAGACGAGCCGTACATCTTGTTTTTATTTTGACATCGTAAATGATCTCATTATGTGGAACTAAAACATTCAAATATTAATTGAACTATGGGTAAATTCATGTGCTCCAGAAGAGTAAGCATTTACTGCTACGCTAGATATGTTAGTTTTGCTTTGTTGAGATATGCCCCCACCTCGATGTACATTTATCAAAATACAAACCAGATTTTAATTCAGCTGTTAGTTTGCACAATCAACAATATGGAGAACTTGTAACTCATTAAAATGTAGCTACCTTTAAATGTTAGCCCATTCTTACACAAAATATAGACCAGCCTCTCTGGTAATTTGAATGAATCGTTTTTAATGTCAACGGATCGCTATGGTGAATAGACGACTGTATTTGAGGGTGCTGATAGGGAAACCGATTAACCATTTGCATATGTTTTGTATGAGAAGAGGTTGAAGATACCAAAGGGATAATCAGAATCCGTAATTCAAAGAAGGACAGACGACAAAATGGTCAAAAGAAAAAAAGGAGAAACAACGATCTACAAAAAACTAATTGACAGGTTTATCCAAACACAATGTAAAAAGCTAGACGAACAGGTTGACTAATATCATTTGCTTTTGACCATCTGAGTTACATAAAAAGGCTTAAAAATATTCACAACCCAATATGATAATAGCATGAATTACATGAACATCCGGTTGGACCCTGACGGCAGTTGAATTTCTTTCCAAAACATTTGATTTTAATTCAAATTCTAATGTTACTTGAACTAGCGGTTGCAATGTAATCTATAAACATATGGAATAGCTATGGACACCGGACTGACAAAAACAAGTAATGCTAATATGACACATATTTAACCAGATTATCAATAATCATTTATTGGTTGCTGTTTTCAATCATCCTTACCAAATGTAAATAATCAAAACAACTGAATACAGGTCAATTGTTTCCCATTTTGCTAAGTTTAACGTGGTTAAGTAATATAACGGAAAAAAGAAAAGAACAGTTCTAAAATTTATTAGGAAAATCGGAGAAACATAGGCAAAATCTGTGCGCACATACATACATGACTGTTCACTCGGATTGGCATTTCAATGGAAAAGGAGAGGTTATTAGTAACGTAGATATCTAGTTTAGTACGCACGGAGCCTTTCTGTAATAACCATCATCGGGTTCGCTCAAAGTCAACAGATTGCAAACCCAGACATTTTAAGTGTTTGAGATCAGCAAGAAAACCAACGCGTCTATACAAGATAGCAAAAATCGGTTAAGTTCATATATGCCTGAGGAAGGAGCTCCTTAGTTATAATAATAATTGCATCATTTAGGAATCATAAATATAAAAAATAGCTATATCTCATAAACCATGTCAGTGCCGAAACACTGACTACTGAACAGGTGATATCCTCGGGAACTAATAGTCCACCAGCAGTGGTATCGACCCAGTGATAGCAATAAAGACGTAGATATATAATTTAGTGCGCGCTCTGTGTTTCTGGAATAACCTCCTACACTCAAAGTCAAAATATTGGAAAGAAAAATATTTAAAACTAGTTTTGTGAGCACAAACCATCACTCGTAGTGACATGATGAAGCGATGCAATCATATGCTACCTGTGAGTAAAATGACGACTTAACCATATTTAATTGGTGTGGTATAAGTTATTTAGATGAAAATATTGCTACTGTTTGTTAGTATTTATTTTGCTTTGTATGAATATATGCGTTTTTAATGTGTGAATTGAAAATAAAGCTATATTCTGTTTTATCTTCCTACACAACAGCTTAATTCTTCAGCTTTTATGTGAATCGCAAACTCGTTTGAACTTATTTTAAGTAGTCATGCTTTGATGAAGACGTTTTCTTTAAATTTATTATTTTTCCATTTCAAGAGAGATTAAATCTATTTCATTCTACGTACATCAGCGACATCAATATACCTTTAATTGCCTTTGGTCTAATGTTAAATAATGATTGCCCACCAAATATGTCTGTTAATGGTGGCAATTTCGTCCTTGATAATGCCTTTGTTTGATGATAGCTGGCCAGTTTCACTACATTTCCTGTAATTTAATACAGTTAGCAGTTAAATGTATATAGGTGATTAACATAAAAGTTCAAAATAATTAGAACAAATCGTACTAAAACTTTTCGTACTGTGGGAGACCTATATACATTTAAAAAGATTTTAAGGCAAATGTTTTCTCTTATTAAAATGATATTGATCAAAATGTTGCAAATTGGAAAACAAATAGTATATCAGATAAACGTTAGAGAAAACCGAAGGTGTAATCAAGAATGGACAATTCAGAGAAAACCGAAGGAGTAATCAAGGAAGGACAATCCAGAGAAAACCGAAGGTGTAATCAAGAATGGACAATCCAGAGAAAACCGAAGGTGTAATCAAGAATAGACAATCCAGAGAAAACAAGGTGTAATGAAGAATGGACAATCCAGAGAGACAATGGCAACATTTGGCACACAAGACACAGGACGAAGGCAAACAAAAGAATTAACACAACACTGAAAACTAAAATTATGACCAACACGGACCCCACAAAAAAACCGGGGTGAACCCAGGCGCTCGCAAAGGGTAAGCATTTCCTCCTCTTGTAAAACACCGAATTCGATCAGGAAAACAATAGCAATTTTGTGGTGAAAAATATGAACTTCAAAATGTTATTACTTTTACAAAAGAGAAGCGAGACATGATAATAGTTTTAGCACACTAAAACAATTATATGTAAGAAATAGCATGCACTATTTCTTTTCACATAAATTACTTTGTATTTTGTTTGTTTGTTGGTTTTATGTTGTAATGTAATTATAATCAAAACTAGTGTTCTCCTCCCTCAGGCATTGATTTTGGCTATCCTGTTTAGGCCCTTTGGTTTATTGCTCACGAACTCTTTTACATTATTTGGATTTCCAATATTTCGATATTGAGCGTACATGATGAATGTTATTCCAGAAACGCGTCGTGCCTACTAAATTTGATATCTACGTTTTTATTTTTAAGCATGTTTTGAAATATAGTAGTATTGGTCTGAAAAGAATTTGAACTATCTCACCAGACAGTTTACTAAATAAAAAGTTACTAAAATTTGGATATTAAATATAAAACAAACTATAATGCCGTCACACTATTACTGATTAAAAATCAGTTGATGGTTGTTTAATCCTGCAATCATGTGATTGAGTACTAATAAAGGGGTTATTTAGTTTTAAACCTAATAAAGTTTTCCTGGTACCTGACTCATGTAGAGAGAACGGTTAGAAATTGTAACAGTATAAGAGCGGACGTGATAAAGGATACCGATGTACGTACATTGTCGGTAAAAGTAAAATATATTTGCGCTCGCTGCGAAACAGGCAAGAAAAGCATCCCTTTTCTGCTATCTTCTAAAACCTGTTGTCTAAACATGTATGCATGAAATTAAACAAAGGTGTTTTACCTTGTTGTTGATTCGTCTGTAGCATTGATGCATCAATTATGTTCTTCTGTTTACCACTTTGACCCTCTGGATTATGATTTAAATGTAGTATCTGTCTAACAGGTTGTGGTATATTTGCACTGGTTCCATCATTAAGTATATTTGTACTGGTTCCCTCCTTTGGTATATTTGTTCTGGTTCCCACCATTGGTATATTTTTAAAGAATACTTCCTGTGGTATATTTGCATAATCTACACTATCGACCAGAAAGGTCTGTTCATTATTCAGAGGTTCTGTATTAACCGTTACAACATTGCCTACATGTGTAGATATATATTTTGTATTATCTACATTGACCTTTGTAGCTGAACTATGGAATTCCCCATTGCCGTTTTCATTCATTATGGTATGAGTATTTAAAGATTCTGGAGAATGATGCGCAGCAATGCTATCAGCTGTGGGTGGGAATGTGCCAATATTTCCTTTATGTAAATTTGATGAGAACGGAATATCTACTTGTTGCCCTGTGACTATACTATGATGGTTTTGTGCACCAACAACTTGAAGATCAGACGCAGAAACGTCAAACAGATATTCCTTAGGTAATAGAACGTAATCCGGAATTGTGTCTAGATGTACTAAAAACTGGGATTCAGGGTTCATTCTGAAGTCATTATCAAGTATGTAATGATGTTGATATAGTCCAGTATTTGGCCAATCGACAGCAAGTCCTTGTTGGAAATTCTGACTTGGAACGAGAATATCATCATTTGAAACCGTAGTTGTTGGGATGTGTCTATTGAATATATCATTTTGGCCATTGGTATTGAGAGTTTTTACATTCATGTCTACCCCGTTTGTTACCCCATTTTCCATTAATTTGCCATGATTGTTTACACTATTTTCCATGAATATGCCATCATTCGAAGAAAAAACAATTCCATCTATGTGTGAGGGTTGACTGAGTCGTGTATTGTGTGTTCTTTCAGTTAATGGACCATACAATGCTGAAATTAAAACAGTAGATATTAATCTAAATAGCGATTATATGAAAATTAAAGGTCGATTTTCGGTATATTACAACCTGCGAAGCAATCCTGAAAATTCCAGATTGGACATAATGTTTCCACTGCGGTGTACAACTCTTCGGTAATTGTGTTTTTTGATTGAAATGAACCAATCATAATTGCATAACTCGCACTCATGACATCAATGGGTGCCACACGTTTGCATCAACTTCTAATCAACGTGTTTTATTGTTTGCAAGCTTGTTCTCTCGTCATAAAATCTCCAACCTCATATTCCACTGTGTCTATATATTACAATTGTGACCATGGTAGCACAACGGGCGACTAGTGGAGCAGGACCTACTTACACACCCGCACCAATGAATTCATCTACGTGTTTTGTTGTGGGATGCGTCTCTGTTTTTCAGTTTTCTGTGTTCAGTATTTGTGAATTGTATTTGTCCATGCCTTTTTACTTTGATATTGTTGTTTTCTGTTGATTAGCGGTTTATATAAAGATTGCATACCTTCAGAATTTAATTAGACACCTAAGCAGAGCAAAGTATGCAAATATATTATACAATAGTTGTCGAAATTATAATCATTTTACATATGTCTAAATGATTTACCATTTTAATCAATAAAATGGATGAGATTCGTACATTTGACAGATCTAGATGTTGTCTTTTATAATATGCACTTGTAGAAATGATTAGTAAATTAGATTTGACATAGTTCATTGCTAAACATTTTAACAATTGGATTGGACGCAAGTTGTACCAACCTACAATGGTTCTCTCCACATAATAAATAATAACTATTATTAATCTTACCTTTTCCATATACGTCAGCTACGAAAGGTAAAGCAAATAACACAAGGTATCTCATCATTGTTAACCTGCAAAATTAAAATAAAACTTTTTATTTATATAAACATCACAGAAAACAACAAATGATGCTAATTATTCAATTTTCTATATTAACATTGTTTCTATTATAATATTTATTGTTATTTTTCTCGTATTTGTATATATAACTTGATTGTTTTATAGACAAAGTTGGGTTAAATATAAGGGTTTTGTACTTATGGAAATTAGTTTATATAATTTGTTTACGCCACGATATAACTGTAACTGAAATACTGCTAGTTTGTACTAAGCACTAATGATTCAATCTATCTATACTACCATCACACTAAAATAATAATACAAATAATCGTATATCCATACAAAAAAATATTAAGCAAACAAAATATTCGAAGGATAGCTTGTTGTGTTTTCTCACCTTCTAATTATAATTGTTCCCGTTAGATTGAATTATATTATTAGTGTTCAAGCATATTTATTACTACGAGTTCAAGGTAATACATTGTCTATAAATTAAAATTTGCTTACGAATGTCACTACGTCATCTATATTAGGTTTGGTCATTCATAAAACAATTACAAATAATTTAAATATGACAAGTTATTAAACAGTAAGTATGTATATTCATGAAGAAAATAATAAGAAATAGAACATGATATACGGTTGTCACTTTCTCTCATTTTGACAACTCAATGCGTTGATGTTAATGGTTATTTTGTAATCATTTGAAAATTTCCCTCATGAATATATTATAATTTGATATCTACGTTTTAATTACAATGGTTACATCTACATTCAGTTTGTATACATGTATTTTTGTTCATGTTGTGGTTCGTCTTTACATTTCTATTATCACTGGATCTATGCCTCTTCTAGTGGACTATTAGACCCACGAGAGTATCATCCGCCCAGTGATTTATTAAATATATTTTTGTCTAAATATTGCAATAAACATTACAACAGGATAACCTCCCTCGGTTATATGTAATCTTTGCCGATTGTGGCTATCCTTTTCAGTATCTTTGGTTTAAATCCTCCCAAAAACTTTTAAATTAATAGGTTTACCAATCTCTTGACTTTGAGCGTACCTGATGAAGGTTTATTCCAGAAATGAGCCGTTCTTTATCTTTATGTTCAAAGGTATTCCATGGACTTAAAAATAGTATGATTTGGGGCTTCATTCTTCGGTTTATTGATACTGTTATAGAGTGATATGGACTGTCCTATAGAGTGTGATATGGACTGTCCTATAGAGTGTGATATGGACTGTTCTATAGAATGTGATATGGACTGTCCTATAGAGTGTGATATGGACTGTCCTATAGAGTGTGATATGGACTGTCCTATAGAGTGTGATATGGACAGTCATATAGAGTGTGATATGGACAGTCATATAGAGTGTGATATGGACAGTCATATAGAGTGTGAT
>JYMV01012931.1_pt1 | contig 10148 bp, 13 predicted proteins | sample 338911 | NCBI WGS metagenome assembly JYMV01 (sample SAMN03354496, study PRJNA234377) | hydrothermal vent metagenome | biome: Deep sea; feature: Hydrothermal plumes at the Eastern Lau Spreading Center, Western Pacific Ocean; material: Seawater | place: Tonga | collected 2009 | depth 2000 m m
ATCTGGATCCTCCTTACATGCCGCTGAAGATAGGCGACCGAGTGTTCACATCATACTATACAGAGGGGTTTGACTTCGAGGATCAGCGAGAGTTAGCTGATGCCGCGGCGAGAGCCGCTTCTCGGGGGGTGCGCGTCATTGCCTCCAATCACGATACTGACGGCCACCCAAATGTTAGGAGGATATACACAAAAGCCGCTGAGGTAGTGGGTTGTAGGAAGCCAATCTTCGAGCAGATCAAGGTGTCGCGGAATATCAACTGTAAGGGGCATGGCAGAGTCAAGGTGAACGAAGTACTGATCTTTATGGCGAAGTAGGACTCGGTCGTCGATTGAGTAGCCAAAGAATGTGGTAGGTCACTATCCCGAAGCAGATGAATGCTTCAAGGGCGAATGAGCGCCGCACGGCCATGTCGGTAACCGGATCCGTAGTGAGCATCCGGATGCCCGAGTAAAGCCCGCCTACTACCCAGTGGAACATGATGGTCCCGTGCAGCCAGGGAATCCAACTGTCGTCACCGCGCGAGCGGGCCCGGGCGTAGGCTATGCCAATCACAGCGAATAGGGCGACGTAGAAGCCAGCCTTGCTCATCTCGGCGAGCTCGGTGTAGAATGCCTCTGCGACCATGGCGCCTGAGGGAAGTCCGTGTATTAATGGGCTCGACCAGCCGAAGTGAATGCTAAAACCAGCGGCCAGCGAACGGGACCCAAGGGCGTGTAGATCAGCCTGGAAGATCGCTGCCTTCGCAAGGCAGAGGCCGGGGGTTCAAATCCCCCCACGTCCACCATAATCCCCTGTTTCGCGCGTTTCGGCAGTTTCAAGGCGTCATGGGCTCACGGCGGTGCATGGAAGAATTCACCATAGAACTGGAGAACGTGCCGGGCGCTCTGGCCGGCGTCAGCGAGGCGATTGCCAATGCGGGGGCCAACATCCTCGCTGTCTCAGCCATCGCGAGAGTCGGTGCCACCGCTGCCATGGTGACGGACGATGCGGACGCTACCAAAGCCGCCTTGAACGGCATGGGAGCTAGCTACACCACCAGTGCGGTGCACAGTGTGACGCTGGCCCACGAGCCGGGCTCGCTGGCCGCCTTCACGCGCTCCGTTGCTGAGGACGGCATGAACATCCGCTCCCTCTACGTCCTGAAGATGGGCGATGAGAGCGCCGAGATCGGCTACACCATCGACTGACGTCACAGACCCGCCCGGACGAACTTGTGGGGCGAGCGCACCATCCTCTAACATCGCTTCAGATCGAGGATGGTGTGGATGAGAGTGATGTGGCGTCAGAAGCCCATGCCGCCCATTCCACCCATGCCGCCCATGTCGGGCATGCCGCCATCCGAATCCTTGTGTTCGGGGTCATCAGCGATGAGCGTCTCTGTGGTGAGCACCAGCCCGGCAATCGACCCAGCCGCCTGCAGGGCATTGCGAGTGACCTTGACTGGGTCGATGATGCCTGCCTCAAGCATGTCGACGTAGTCGTTGGTTCGGGCATTGAACCCGAAATTGGGGTCGTCGCTGGCGAGCACCGTGGTGACCACCTCGGCTCCATCTACTCCGGCGTTCTCGGCAATCTGGATCAAGGGCGCAGAGAGCGCGTCGTGAACCAGTCGGATGCCCACAGCGCGGTCACCTTCGGAGTTCGATTCCAGTTCTGTGAGTATCGAACGGGCGCGCAGAAGTGGGACTCCGCCACCGGCGATGACACCCTCGGCCATCGCCGCTCTGGTGGCGCTCAATGCATCATCCACTCGTGCCTTCGTCTCCTTCATCTCAGTCTCTGTAGCCGCTCCGACCTTGAGCACGGCCACCCCACCGGTGAGTTTTCCGATGCGCTTCTCCAGCTTCTCTCGGTCCCAGTTGCTGCTGGCGAGTTTCGCCTGACCGCGCAGGATGTCCGCCCGCTCCTCGACCGCTTTCTTGTCCCCGCCACCACCGACGATGGTGGTCTTTCCCTTGGCGACGATGATACGGTCACAACTACCGAGGCTTGTGGGGCCCTGGGTCTTCAGGTCAGCACCCTGATCCTTGCACAGAACCGTGGCACCGGTGAGCACAGATATGTCCTCGAGCTGCTCACCGAGTTCGTCTCCGAATCCTGGCGCCTTCACGGCCACCGCCTTCACAACCCTGCTCACCACGTTGAGCACCAATGTCGCGAGTGCCTCACCCTCGATGTCCTTGGCTATGATGAGCAACGGTCGCTTCTGCTGCACGCTCGCTTCGAGTGAGGGGAGCAGGTCCTGAGCGGTGTTGATGGTCATGTCTGTGAGCAGCACGAGCGGTGATTCGTGGATTGCCTCACGCTTCTCGCGGTCGGTGATCATGTACGGACTGATGTAGCCCTTGTTGAACTCCATCCCCTCGACGACGTCGAGCGAGGTCTCAATTGACTTCGCCTCCTCGACAGTGATCACGCCCTCGCGACCGACCGCCTCGACGGCATCGGCGATCAGTGCCCCGATCATCTCGTCGTTGTTGGCGGCGATGGTCGCCACCTGCTTGATGGTCTCGGACGTCTCAACTGGAACGGCCTGGTCCTTGAGCGCACTCACGACCGCCTCGATGGCGGCGTCGAACCCCGCCTTCAACTCCACAGGGTTGGCACCTTCATCGCGCATCGCCAGCCCATTGTGGCACAGGCTCTGTGCGAGAATGCTCGCGGTCGATGTTCCGTCACCAGCGTTGTCCTGTGTCTTGCTTGCAACCTCTTGGATGAGTTTGGCTCCCATATTGTTGAATGGGTCGGCGAGCTCGATGTCCTTGGCGATGGTCACACCGTCGTTGATGATCGAAGGGCTGCCCCACGACTTTTCTATCACGACCGTGCGCGCAGCGGGCCCAAGAGTTGGGTTGATCGCATTGGCGACAGCATCGATTCCTTCCAGCAGTTTCTGGCGCGCTTCAGCGCCGTAGATTATTTTCTTCGCACCCATGTTCTCACCTCATCCAACGACCTTCGCCTGCAGGTCCTCCTCTTTGATGAGCAGGAATTCCACACCCATCCACTCGAGTTCCATCCCACCGTACTTGCGGTAGATGACTCGATCGCCTTCGGCGACGTTCTCGACTTCCGGACCGACCGCGACGACGGTTCCGACCGTCATCTTCTCGCGTGCCTCCTCTGGCAGCAGCAGGCCGCTCGTGGTCTGCTCTGCAGCTTGCTCAATCTCGACCAGTACCATGCTCGCCAACGGTTCGATTCCAACACTCATGTCCGCTCTCTCCTGACGTCCACGGCGCACAATCCGCAGCGGACGGGACCTCGGAGAAAAAGAGGCTACTTAAAGCCGACGAGATTGACTCTCAGAGCATTCGTCCGAGATATCTCCCTGTGTAGGAGGTAGGATGCTCAGCGACCAGTTCCGGTGACCCTTCGGCGACTACCAATCCACCACCCTCGCCCCCTTCAGGGCCGAGGTCGATGACCCAGCAAGTCATCGATATGGGCGAAGGGCTCACTCGTCATCGAAGACCTCGATCTCGACGCTTCGCCTGACCAGGTCGGTGAATTTGGAGTTGAACCTCGTGGCCCTGACGATGTGATTGTCGATCCAGTGGTAGTTGCCCCCCCTGGGCTTGCCCATCAGCAGATGGTGGTAGGCGAAGCCGTGCCTGCCCAACCAGCGCTCGGTGAGCTCGCGGTGCTCCTCCGTGCGTGCGGAGAAGAAAGTGATGATGTGGCCCCCGTCGTACCATCGGTTGATCGTGGCCAAGGCGTCCGGGAAGACCTCAGCGGCCTCCATCCTCTCAGGGGACTCGTTCGGGATGTCCTCGCCCACCGTCCCGTCGATGTCGATGAGGTAGTTCTTCATCCCCTCTGGCAGGACCGGGCTGAGCCGCTTGCCCGACTCGTCAATCGTCTCAACGAGGTCCACCATGCCTCTCAACGGCGCGATTCCGTCCATAATGCCTCGTTCCTGCATTCCTGAATTCGGAATGGGATTCCCGTTTTCCGAACCGTTAAGAATGGAAGGGGGGACGGCGGCCCGTGTCGGGAGTCTACGACAGAAGCAGGAAGGAGGCCGTCGTCCGGCTCGTCTCACCGAACTTCGACAGAGCCTTGTCGAAGTACTTCGGCACCCGCACGCCAAACCCAATAGCCGCTCAGGGCACGCATGACACCTACGTGACTGCGCTCTCCGCACACGGCAGTGAGGTCAGTCACAATCCTGCCCTCGCTAGAGGAGCACCCGGACTGCTGCTTCATCGAGGACACAGCGGTGATGATCGACGGCACGGCGCTCATCCCCAACATGGGCCACCCCTCTCGCGAGGGCGAGCAGAAGGCTGTTGCAGAGCACCTGTCGGCCGATGCCGATATCATCAGGATGCCCGAGGGTGCGACGCTGGATGGCGGTGACGTGCTGTTCTACGACGACCGTTACCTCATCGGGCTCTCGACCCGGACCAACCGCGCCGGCGCCGAGTTCCTCGCCGAGCAGGTCAGGGCCGAGGACTTCTCGGTCGAGCTGGTCGATATCCCGCCCTCAACCCTGCACCTCTCGACCGTCTGCTCCTCCCCGCGCCCGGACACCCTGCTCGTGGCCGAGGGCCACCTCACAGCGCAGCAGGTGGGGCACTTGGCCGAAGAGATCCTCTGGGTGCCCAACAAGGAGAGCTATGCGGCGAACAGCATCGGCTACAGCGGCGACCGGGTCATCGTGGCGAGTGGCTACCCCGTGACCAGGCGGGTCCTGCTGGACGCCGGATTCTCGATCACCTCGGTCGACATGGACGCCATCAAGCAGGCCGATGGTTCGCTGACCTGCCTGTCGGTCTTCAATCAGTGAGAGAGAGACGCCTGTTTCGGGCCGCGAAACTGCTTAAGTGCGGGGTAAGCACAGCCTAAGACATGCACACAGCAGGGAAGGTGTTCCTCGGATTAGGAGGAGCCGTAGCAGTGTTTGGAATCGTGATGATGATAATGGGCAGGAGCGCCATCGGAGACTCATTCGACGTCGAGAACGATAATGCGTTTGAGGGTACGAGTGGTCAATTCTACACTGATGGTTCAGAAGACTTCGTCATCTACATCAAAGACGATATCGATTGCACCTCGGTAACGGTTACGATTACGAACGATGATACGGGTGAAGACCATTTTGTAGCAGATGAGGATTGCAACAAGGCAGAAGATGACCCAGTTGGATTCCGATCCATCGGCTCCCTCGATTGGTATTATGATACACCTGGCAATTACACCGTCACCGCCTCCGAAAAAATCTACCTCGTTAGCCTTTGGGATGAATTTACTGGGCTCGCTGGCGGGTTCTTCCAGGCACTCAGCGGCGCGGGCATGATCGCGTGCGGTGCTTGCTTTCTACTGCTGGGTGGGATATTGGCACTGGTCCTGAATGACCCGAAGGAAGCTACTCAGATGCAGACACCGCCAACCGATGGGTATTCCAAAGACTGACCGAGGCATTGAACACGGTCTCGACTATCGCATGGTCGTGCGCTCGCGCGGCAGCATCGCCCTGCTACTGGTCGTGCTGATGGTCTCAGCACCGCTCAGCGGCTGCTTCGGAGAGGAGGAAACCGAGGCTAGCGCCAGCAGCCTCAGCATCACCCCCAAGGTGCTCGAGGCGGGCGTCTTCCAGCAGGTCGAGTTGAGCGCCAAGGCCGGCATGTCCGTCTTCGTGCCCTACCTCGTCATCGACCCGGCCACTGGTTTCGTGCAGAACTCGACCGTGGTCGACCTGTCTTCGGGCTCCAGCATCACCCTAGAGGTCCTCGCGCCGCCGCGGACCGATACTATGGTCCTCATGGTCGGTGCCAAGGGGCGCGAGCACTGGCCGATCCGCGATTCGAACGAGTCGTGGATGACTTGGATGATGCACGATGGCGACAAGGGCGATGCGGGCAACGGCATCGTGCGCGTGGCGCATGGCGAGAACTCCACTCTGGATACCGTGAACCACAGCGCCCAGCGTGGCGGGGGCGTCTCGGTCAAGACAGTGCTGTCCCTGCGCCCCTCGCTGATCGGGCTTGATCAGGGCGGGGCGCACTCGAGCGGCCTGCTGCACGGCAGGACGGTCTACGAACGGCTCTTCGAGATCACCGACCCAGCGATATCGATCTTTGACGTCGACGGACGCGAGGGCTACTACGACCGTTGGGCGGGACAGGGCAACCCAGCCTACGAGGACGCGGCGATGTATCTGATCGACGAGATGGAGTCGTTTGGCCTGGAGGTCATGGCGCACCGCTTCGAGTTCACCGACATATTCGCCCACCAGAACCCCGAGGCCTACAACATCTGTGGCTACAAATGGGGTAGTGAGTTTGTGAATGAATGGCTGGTTTTCGGCGCACACTTCGACGTAGCGCCCCCCGCGAACGCTGTCATACTCGACCCCCACACCACCGGTTCACGCACCTACGGCACTCGCGTCGGCGCGTACGACAACAGCGCTGGCACCTCCATGGTGCTCGAGACCGCCCGCGTGCTCGCCCTGTTCGAGAGTCGCCGGACGATGGTGTTCTGCCTGTGGTCCGGCGAGGAGGGCGGCACGCGAGGCAGCGACTACTGGACCGACGAGTACGTCCGACAGGACCACCCCGAGGTCACGGTCACGAACTACATCAATCTCGACATGGCCGGGGTCAACTGGCCGGGCGGAGGTGGTGCCCCGCACGGCGACCCGGACCCGCAGATCGACGAGAACGGCTACCCCAAGGACTCCGAGCATCGGGCCGAGCGTCGAGCACGACCAGATCAACCAGCCCGGCATGGTGGGAATCTCGAACTGGATCGGTGCCGACGCGCTCGGGCTGGAGCAGCAGATGGGCACGCTGGTCGGGGTGAACCAATCGGCAGACACCTGGAAAACCGACACGTGGCTGGACATGGACCGCCCTGAGATCATCGTCTACGAGGACACCACCGCGAGGAGCGACCACGCCAGCTTCCAGGAAAACCTCGGCACCGTGACCGTTGGCTTCGGCGGCCTTGTCGACGGCTACTGGTGCTACCACCAGACCTGCGACACGCTCGAGGAGATGGAGGACTGGATGGGCACCACCGGCAAGGACTACGGCGAGGAGAACACCGGGGTCGCCAATCTGGTCAACAGCCTAGACTTGATCACGTGGTGGGCGCTGATGATCTTCTTCCACTGTGACGAGACCCCTATAATCAACGAATACCTCTGAAGTTCCTATCAATGATAGGCATATTCTATAAAATGGACGTTTTCGCGGCGCCGTGGAACCGAAGAAGATCGCGACCATCGTCAAAATGCGCGCACTGGGCTGGAGTCAGCGTGAAATCGCCGATGAGATCGGCGTGAGCCAGCCCTCGATCGCATACCAATTGCGCAAGCTCAAGCAGAAGTCCGAGGGGGGCTCGAAGGACGAGATCCTCTCGAAGGTCCTGCTGGGTGGTTTCCTCGACTCCCTGTCTGGCTCGGCGCTCGCGAGGTTCCTGCAGTTCTCAGGAGCCAAGGAAGAGGACGAGGTCCCCCTCAGACCCGATACTTTCGATGACGCGATCTAGTCGCTAGCCGATGAGGCGGCCCGAATCGGCGCGTCGGTGAATCATGACGCGTGAAGTCTGATAGTCCTAGTCGCCAAACTTGAGACGCATCGTGGCGATGTCACGCCTCTCTCACCGGTCTCACTCATTCTCTTTCCCGCGCTACGATGCAACTCAACCGAGCAAGGCGCCGAGCTGGGTGAAGTTGAACCACACCATGCTGACGGCGATGATGAGCCACAGCCAGAACATGCTCTCTGACCAGATCTTGATCTTCTTGCCGTCCAAAGGTCCGAATGGCAGCATGTTGAGAGCACCGAGAATGCCATTGGCCCACATCCAGTAGAATATCACGCGGCCTACCCAGTAACTCTCGCTTGCAATACCCCCCGGGCCGCCTGTTGCGATGGCGACCAGCAGCCCCATGCACCAGAGCACCACATTGCTGACCGGGCCGGCCAGCGCAATCTTCCCGAACTGCTCCTTGGTAGTGCTGCCAGCGACCATGACTGCCCCCGGCGCCATGAAGACCACGCCGAGGAGCGCCGCTAGGATGACTCCGAAGCGCAAGCCGCGGGGCGAGGCGCGAAACTCGGCCCAGCAACCGTACTTGCGCGCTTGGACCTTGTGAGCGATCTCGTGTATGAGGAAGCCCGGAGTGAAGGTGACTAGAGATAACAAGCCATAGACGAGGAAGACGTCCAGGTTGATGAGGGCGCCGTAGATGCCACCGCTGAACATGAAGGCTAGGGCTAGGGTGAACGCGAGGGTTGCTTGGGTGAGATGGTTGATCTCGGTCTCGGAGAAGTGCCAGATGGAGCCTGTGTGGACCGGGATTGGGCGGGCCTGCTCCTCGACGCCGAAGATGCGCACGAACGGCGCGCCTGAGCCCGATTCGTGGACCACGCGGATGTGCGGCTGGCGCCAGTTGCCGTCGTCCCTCGCTGCGCTGTGACTTCCTGGGGAGCCGATCTTGTCGAACGGATCGTCGTCGAGCCAGTGGGCCCGTGGGTCCCTCTCTCCGGTCATGCGTCTTCCCCCAAGTGGATGTACACGCGCCTGTTGCGCGCTCCCTTGTTGTCGACTTTGCCTATGCGCAGTCGGCCGATCTCCCCGGTGCTGGCGACGTGCGTGCCACCGCATGACTGCAAATCCACGTCATCGCCGATCTTGACGAGACGGATGCGCTCCGCATCCGCGGGCGGCTTGACGGTCATGGTGCGAGCCAGATCGGGCTGCGCGTCGAACTCCTCTCGCGTTATCCAGACCGTCTCGACCTTGTGGTCGTCCTCGACCAGCCGATTGAGCTCGGCGCTCAGGAACTCCTTGTCGATCTTGTATTCGCCGGTGTCGAAGTCGATGCGGCTCTTGTCCGTGCCCACGGAGCCGCCGGTCACGCCACAGGGAATCGCCGAGCACAGCAAGTGGGTCGCCGTGTGCATCCGCATCAGCCTGTGGCGTCGCTCCCAGTCGAGTGCGGCGGTGACCCCTGTGCCGGGGTCAGGCAGGTCCTGGTCCCCATATGGCACGTGGATGATGTCGCCTTCGGCCCGGATGGTGGTCCCGATGCTTATCGAGTCGCCATCGAAGTCGAGTGTGCCGACATCGCCTGGCTGGCCACCGCCTGTGGCGTAGAATACCGTCTGGTCCAGCACGATGCCGCCGCGCTCGTTGACATCGAGAACGTTGGCCTCGCAAGCCCTGATGTAAGCGTCATCCCTGAAGACCTCCGCAGTGCGATGGGTCATGCACGTTCACTTCCAGCGCCGTCTCATTTCAAGGCTCTCAGAACTCACTTCCCATCGAGCAGCTCGGCCACCTCTGCCAGCAGCTCGTCCCATGTCGGTACGTGCTTGGGCCTCTCTCCGGTGAGCTTGGCCAGCATCTCCTCCCTCTGCTCCTCGGAGAGCTCTACGTCGTTCCACTCGTTCATATTGGCGACGTCGCGAATCAGAGAGCGCTTCCTCTTCTTCCGCTGCTCCTCGAACCTAGCCACCACCTCCTCTATCGTGGTGGCCGGAGTCTCACCGTGATGGGCGTCAATCAGCGCTGTGTAGTGCGTCATCAACTCACCGTGCGTCGAGTCGTCGGCGTAGTTCGAGGGATTGGCGAGCATTGTCACGAACTCCCTGGACAGTCGGTCCGCCTTGGTTGCAGCCTTGCCCGAAAGCCTCTCCCTGGTGCGGGCATGCGAGGAGATGCACGAGCGGCACCTCTCGGAACCAGCCACATCGGGCTCGTCGCAGCGCAAGCAGCACACTGCGAAGCCCATCATGTTCATCGAGGACCTAGGCAGACTCACGGGCGGTGCTGCGGCCCGCCTGACATCAACCCTACCCGTGTGTGATGCTCAGGTGCCAGAGTCATTTCTTGCGGCCGCTGTAGACCACCAGACCGAGCAGGACGACCACCACTGCGGCCAGTATGAGGGGCATGTTATCCATCTTCTCCTCCTCCCACTTGGTCGCATCGTTCGGGAAGAAGTCCGCCCTGTCGCCCACCCCGTCGCCGTCGGAGTCCATTGACTCAGTAGGATCCATAGGGAATGCATCGCTGTTGTCACCGACGCCATCCCCGTCAGTGTCTATCCACTCTCGTAAGCTGTAAGGGAACGCGTCCATGTTGTCCCCAAAGCCGTCCCCGTCGGTGTCTACCGTCTCGCAGGC
>JYMV01047101.1_pt1 | contig 10148 bp, 12 predicted proteins | sample 338911 | NCBI WGS metagenome assembly JYMV01 (sample SAMN03354496, study PRJNA234377) | hydrothermal vent metagenome | biome: Deep sea; feature: Hydrothermal plumes at the Eastern Lau Spreading Center, Western Pacific Ocean; material: Seawater | place: Tonga | collected 2009 | depth 2000 m m
TGGCGGGAACTCGTACTTTTACGCGCGTCTTCATGGCAAACTCTGGAGAGTATAGCGCATGAGGGACAGTCAGATGTTGCGAGGGGCTTGTCGGAGTCCTGCGACTTCGTATATGGCTGTCACGGCCATATCTTCATCTTCTCAATACGCCATCGTTTGATGAATAGAGTCCAACTCGGCGGATGACAGCGTTTTGGGTTGGAAGGCGGATCTATCCACCCCGTTAACGAAGTCGATGACAATCTCGATGCGGTTGAGAGCGCTATTGACGAATGTTTTCATGTCGGTTTGTCCAAACTAATTGAATATGGAAGGCTTACAGGTGCATTATGCCATCTTCCAGGAAACTCCCTAAGAATCCAGTCTGGACAGGTACTGTCCTGCAACGTCCATTCCTACAAGCCCGCTGTATGCTCTGGTCAGGCGGTCAGTCACTGGCCCTGGGACGCTGGCGTCGCCGACGGGAGAGCCGTTGAAGGAAGACACAGGGCAAATGCAGAAGCTGGTGGAAGTCACAAACGCTTCATCGGCGGTGTAGGCGTCGAAGAGGTCGATGTCGGATTCCTCTACCGTTATGCCCAATTCCTGTGCCAACTCGATGGCGACGCGCCGACTGATTCCCGAAAGGATGTACTGCTCCTTGGGAGTCTTGAGAGCGCCGTCTTTGACGATGAAGATATTCGACCCAGGCCCTTCAGCCAAGTTGCCGTTCATATCGAGCAGAATGGGCCATCCGTCGGGGTTCTGGGCCTTGACCTCAAGCTCACCCTGGATCAAGTTCACGTAGTTGTGAACCTTCGCCCTGGGACTGTGAGCCTCGGGAGGCGTCCGACGGACGGACGGCACGACGACAGGCATGCCTTCGCGATAGTAGTTTGCGCGAGCCGCGAAGGGTAGAGGGACACTTTCGACGATGACGGTCGGGATATACTCCCCATCCACGTTGACGCCTCTCGTCACCCTCTGGGATACCCAGTAGTCGTCATCCTCGCCAATCAAAGGAAGGTTAGCGTCGATGATCTGATGGGTGATGTCGGCGAATTGAGCTTTGGAGAGTCCAGGCTCGATTCGCATGTACTTCAAGGATTCAAAGAACCGGTCGAGATGCTCATCCAGCCTGAATATCTTGTGTCGGAAGGTGCGGGTCGTGTCGAACACCGCATCGCCCTGCAAAAATCCCCTGTCTCGGATGGACACTGTGGCCTGGCTCTCCGGCACAATCTCGCCATTGATGTACGCTACACGCTCTGTGGTCATAGCCTGAACTCCTTGAGCATTGTTGACTGTCAGTCGCGATTCGGAGAGTCCGGACGTTAACTCTCGTTAAACCGGTACCCGACGTTCCAGATTGTTTCGATGTAGGAGTGGTCCGAGTCCTCGATCTTGCTTCGCAGCCTCCGAATATGGACGTCCACGGTTCGCGTGCCGCCGAAATATTCGTAGCCCCAGACCTGGTTCAAAAGGGCGTCGCGGGTAAACACCCGGCCCGGATTCTCCGCCAGAAGGCGCAAAAGCTCGTACTCCTTGAACCGGAGCCCGATGCGCTCCCCGCTGAGGGTGACTTCGTAGCTGGATGTGTTGATAACCAGGTCGCCGACTCGAATGAACTCGCCCTTGTCGACTGAGTTGTTTTCCTGCTCCTGGCGAAGCGCGAACCGCGCTCTCACAACAAGCTCGTCAGGGTCAGGCGGGCTAAAAATGAGGTCTGTGAGAGGAAGCGAAGTGTCCAGATCGGCGATACGCGCTCTGGGAACCAAGGCTATCACCGGGATTCCAGCCTCGGAGCACGCAGTCACACAGCGCTTCACTTCGGAACTGGTCAGGTAGGTTGTGTCCACTAGCGCCAGCTGATCGGATGATGAGCCGTCCAGGCTTTCATCTGCTCGGACATCCGATTCAGACGAGACGAACGACGCGTCGATACCCTGTCGTCGGAGCAGTCCGACCAACTCATGTTCGCCGGGCATGTCAGGGCGTCGCGTGGTGTCTAGTGTCAACCGTTGCCTCTTGAACACCGTGATTGTGAGTGTTGTTGGCTTGCCTATTTTACCAACCTGATAGTCATCGGATAGCGGTACTCTTCACCTTCGCTGGCGCGCACCGCCGCGATTATTGTGAGAACTATGCCTGCGACTCCCACGACTATAATCAATAGTATTCCGACCAGCACCATTATAAGGACGGCCGAAGCAATAAGATACAGGATCAGGCTTATTTGGAAGTTCAATGCTTCTTTGCCGTGATAGTCGATATATGGGGAGTCGTGACGCTTGATAAGCCAGACGACCAGAGGGCCGAGAATGTTGCCGAACGGCATGAGAAAGCCGGCAAATGAGGCCAGGTGACAGATAGTGGCGATGGTTCGAGGTTCTGTCTGAGTGGCAGGCCTGTGCGGATACCCTTGCGAGGTTTGAGGCTGGTTCGGTTCGTGAGTCGTTCCGGCCTGCGGGAGTGCGCCGCCTGCGACTGGGACACCACAATGAGGACAAAATCTCGCCTCGGAGCTGAACTGTCCGCCACATTCTCTGCATAGAGGCATTGTGAGTGGTCCTCCCAATCAGGACTCAACCGGCCACACAATCATATCAGACGCCTAACGAGTTCCGGCAGACGATGGGAGAGACGGAGTGGCGCGGTCGATTCGCTCTTGACCGACCATACACCAAAGGTTAGAATTCCAATCAGGTATCATACCTAATGTGACGCGGCCCCGTGGTGTAGCGGCTTAACACACTGCCCTGTCAAGGCAGAGATCGCCGGTTCAAATCCGGTCGGGGTCGCCAGACAGACTTTTTTCTTGACAATGTTCTGAGACCTGGAAGAAAGGCCCGAGTTCAGCCCTTGGCCTAACTGCAACCACCTTGTTGTTACTGGTCCAGACGACATCGAACATGTGCCTTGCCAACCTGTTCTTCTGCTCGTTTGTAACCTTCTCCCAAGCCGTTGCCACGTTCTCCAGGAAATCCCTGAACACGCTCAGCACATCGGGGCGCTGCTCGGGTGGGGAACATGGGCGAGCTACCCTTTAATCTCGCGGCTCTCGCTCAGGTAATCGTCCTTGGCCTTGTCTCTTCACTCGTAGAGATCTCTTATCCGCTCTAGGCGTCCCTCATGCTCACGCCGCAGCCCTTCTGTGTCGCCCTCGGCTTGTTGGAGGTGCTGATACTCGACAATCTGGGCCGCATACACATTCTCTCCGCCCTTGACACACGTGTTCAGGTGTCCACTAAAACGGGTCAACTCCACAATTCTTTATAGCCGTTTTCTGCTGCTTCTTCACAGCGATTTCTAAACGATTGCATACTGCCGCGATACATGGCTGTGATCCGTGTTTGCCTACCTTCAATATTGCTGTTGATTCCGGTAAACCATGAATCTACCTGGGTCATTAGCAGGTCCTTGCCTTGCTCCAATACATACTCATGCCAACCGTTTTGGGATTCCGAGCTGGCTTCGGCACGGGTAAGGTCATGGTCATTCATGTACTTTATGACATCTGTTATCCATTCCACGTTGTATTCAATGTTGCGAGGATTGTTACCCTGCATTGCATGAGGTCCCATGATCATAAACAGATTAGGGAAGCCTTTGGTTTGAAACCCTAGAAAGGTCGCCAATTCCTCTTCCCATTGATCTTTCAATCTACGCTGATTAACGCCGCGGATATCTATCCTGTTATAACTACCGAATATTGCATCAAAACCCGTCGCATATATTATGAAATCAAATTCGAACTCCTTGTCAGTGGTCAAAATACCGTTCTGGATGACTCTCTCAATAGGAGTGTCACTAATGTCTATAAGTTCAACATTTTCCTGATTGTAAGATTCATAGTAGTTAGTTTCTAGAGGCACACGCCTGGTTCCAAAACCATGATCTTTTGGAGTCAGCTTTTCTGCTAATATGGGATTATTCACACGTCCTCGTATTTTGTCAGCTAAAAAATCGGACATGGCCTTGTTAGCTTCCGGGTCGGTACCGACATCTTTGAAATTGCCTTGCCAGATCCCAAACCCTGGACTAGCGTACAGTTGCTCCCAGAATTCATATCGCTCTTTGGCGCTCACTTCAAAAGTGCCTCTGTGGTCGGCCGTATGGATGAATCCAGCTCTAGTTTGGGCACACCGCTCAAACATTTCGTCATAGCCGGTCCTAATGACTTTCATTTCATCGGGCTCTATTTTCGAGTTGTGAAGAGGAGCACACCATTCTGGTCGAAGCTGGAAAACAGTGAGATGCCCGACCTCTTTAGATACTTCTTGGATTGTCTGTACTCCCGTAGCACCAGTGCCAATAACTGCCACCTTTTTGCCGGCAAAATTTACAGGGATATGAGGCCATCGGGAGGTGTGAAATGATTGTCCTTTGAAAGATTGGATGCCCTTAATTTTCGGAAGAGTAGGTTCAGAAAGGATACCAACACCTGTAATTAAGAACATGCTTCTGTAGGTGTTCCCGTTCTCCAATCGGATTTCCCAACTCCGAGTATCATCGTCATAGACGGCCGATCTAACATCACTGGAAAATTGAATATCTTTCAGAAGGTCGAATTTATCGGCTACGTGTTGCAGATATCGCAGGATCTCAGGCTGTGATGCGAAGTGTTCGGACCAGTCCCACTCGTCGAGAAGTTCCTGCGAAAAGGAATAGGCGTAAGAGTAACTTTCCGAATCGAACCGGGCACCTGGGTATCGATTCCAATACCAAGTGCCCCCCACTCCTGTCCCTCTTTCGAAAACCCGGACCGTCAAACCCAATTCCCGCAGTCTATACAATTGGTACAGGCCTGAAATACCGGCTCCTATCACAATTGCATCGTAATCAAGATTTGTATTTGAATGAACCATACTTCTAACTCAACGTGTTTTAATTAATTGGAACAAATTTAAATGAAGATCGGAAACTTATCGTAAGTTGTTGGCTGACCATACCCATTTGGATTATACGCTAATAACATAGGTGGTAAATTGGCGACTCAACTGTAGGCATTCAGCAACAATGGGGCAGAAAGTTAATGGAATATAGAACTTCAGCGAATATGGGACACATCTGGACCTGGGATTAATGGAGACTAATTGTAAGTAGAGCGAGTTCCTGACAGAGGCATAAGATGTCCTCTGGGAAGGAGCACAAGTGATTCACAACACCCAAGATAAGAACCAGGCAGCTGAAGAACGAAGCCAGGACACTCAACGATTTGTTCGGCGGGTTCAGTCAGCCACTCGCAGGGAATACACCGCAGAAGAGAAGATCTACGTAGTCCTTGAAAGCTTCCGCCGCGAGGTCACAGTCAATGAACTGTGTCGCCGTGAAGGCATCAAACCCAAAAACTTCTACTCGTGCACCAAAGAGTTCATGGAGGCAGGCAAGCGGCGTCTGAGTTGAGACACGACTCGTGATGCCACCGGTCAGGAGATCACGGCTCTCAAGCAAGAAAACACTGATCTATCTTAGCCGAGTCGTCGCTGGACCTTCACCGTCTGAAATAAACATCGATACCGGGTCTGGACGAAGGCGGCGCCAGCACATGAGCGCCGATGCGAAGGCTCAGAGCCTGGAAAAGGTGGAGGCGTCCCAGGGTTCAAAGCGTAAAGTTCTGTCAGAACTGGGCGTCTCCAAGAGCGACTGCTATCGCTGGAGAGCTAGACAGAAGCAAGGAAGCCTTGAGAACCGTCAGCACCCAGGTCCATCCTGGGAATATCGCCTGCGTTTCAAGAGGCGGTTCATTTCATTAGGTAGCACTTTTCGTCTTAGGAAGAATCACTTCTGCCCCCAGAAACCCATGCATACCGAGATGATTTTCGAAAAGTGCCGCCACGTCTTCGAACTTATCCGCTTCGACCACAGCGAACTGGCGGTGGGATACAGGATAGCCCCAAGCTCCAAGTACCTTAACGGCGTCGTTACCTTCCACCCAAATCTGTCCAGCCCTTACGGCCTCTGGTCCTTGTAAAACCCTAGGGCAAGTTGTATGGTCGTGTTGTGCAATTATATGAAAAATCATGTTTCTCTCCTTTAAAAATTTATTCCGGAATTTCCCAGATGAACTCAGTGCTCTTGTAACCACTACATTTAGAGATGACACCGACTTTATCGCTGCCTCCCGATGCTGTCAACAGCCACAAACCGCACGAATTTCACTCATCCTACAAGTCGCGCACCTCGCCGAGGGCAGCCTGGATATGATCACGATTCAGCGACCGACAGAGGCCCTTATATACGCCGAGGCTAACGCCTGTAAATCGAGGCGGCGCTGATTCATTCTTGCTTAGGTAAGGGTGAGCCGCTACCTGGTGATCGTCGTCTCTTCTTCTCAATTTGAGCTCACGATCGAACTGTCGAAATGTTTACAACGCATCTCAAGTTGAAGAATGCAGCCTGATTCTACCTGAGATGCGCTGTTGTTACATGTCCACTGTCGGGCGAGTGGCTCTACGATGCCCACAAATCTCCACTGACTCCGCATACATCGAAGAAACCTGATCACAGCCTCATCGTCAATCCTCGTTAGGCTTGATTTGCTGTGCGAAACCACAACGCATTAGATCATGCCAGGGCTCATACCAGGGCGTGGTTAAGGCGTGTCCGCCGCAACGAAAAATATCTGCTTTGAGGGGACTGGCGGTAGAAATTTTTGACAGCAACGCTGACAGCAACCTGTGCGAACAAGGGCGTACTTTGATGGTTCACCATGAACCACTTCGGTGCAGGAACATCGATATTTATGACTAAAATTTCGGTCTCTAAAACTGAGTGTGACGGGTTCGAATCCTGCCGCTTTTGCCACATGCTAGGCATCAAACACGGCGACTCAAAAGAAGGCCGGCCCGAACAAGATGAAACACGTGTGGGATGATGCGCCGTTTTCTAATAAACGGTTCTATTCCCGCCACATATGTAGTTATCAACCACCCCACACGTTTCTCGCCGTCAAAGTCAACAGTTTCACGTTAGCTACGCAGGAAACGTCACGTCAGTCGAACGAAGGCAGATCGCATCAGTGGACAGACGCATGTCATAGGGCAGTTATTGAGATCCACGGGCGCGGCGAATGCAAGCCTCACTATTTTCATTGGACTCTTTTGCGTGCGGCAACCAAGGGTGGGTACTCGAGAAGGGGCGACGCCAGCGGGACGTAGTGAAGCCAAGCCGTCTGCCCGTCTTTCAACTGCAATTCCACACGGGTATATCCTAGGAATACCCCCAACCTACCAGGTCGGACCGAAACGTCATCCAGGTCGTCGAAGGGTAGGTCTGTGCTGTCCTGACCCATCATCAAGCCCCGTTGGATGATGATATGCTGATCCGTGAGAATGTAGGCGGTCTTCCGGAAACTCAGATAGCGAGATCCGATCGCCCAGGTCGCAAAAACAGCGGGTATTATGCCGAAGGTGAAAAAGTCGACACTGAGCGATACCCCGAACAGAATCAACCACGGTATCGTGTGCAACATATATGCCCAGTTCGATTGTCGGACGACAATGGCGTCTTCGGGGATGGCCACAGGGCGAACGCCCTCCTGCCCTGCAGCGTCCATTTCCTGTGGAGTTGGGCCTGTATCAGGGGGGGCACTCAGAGAGGCCCCGCACCCTCCACAGACCTCAGCATCGTCAAGATTGTCGTTGCCGCATGTCGGGCATCTCATATCGTCCACAGAGCGCACCGTTGCCCCGCACGATTTACAGAATGTAGCTTCTTCACTCGGAGTAGCTCCACAGTTTCCACAATTCTGTGCTGCGGTCATGATACTTTTCCCTTGGTCATTTCAAGTCCAATCTCAGTTCGGACAAACGTGCCTCTTTGGCAATATCGCCTGGGAGCCGAGAGAGGTTGCTGAATGAATAGCGAAGATGCCATTAAAGCTTATAAGGTTGTTGTGAGTTAGTCGCTGTGAGATTAAATCCCTCTATGTCCCCCAGCGCCTATTTAAGGTTCTCTGTTGCTTTTTCCTCGCCGCTATTTGCGTCTGTATAGTTTTGGTTTATTGCTAATGCTTTATCGAAGCGTTCAATTGCTTTGGGGTATTGGCTAAACTCAATATAAGCCAGACCTATATTGGTGTAAGCATACGCTACCTGTTCGGTTCCTATCCAGTTAGCTGATGTGATTCGTCGAAGTTCAATATACGTTTCCCTGGTTTGTAGCGCGCCGTGGTATTGCCTAAGCCCCCTGTACGCCATTCCCTTATAGTAGCGGGTCCATTCATTACTAGAGTCTAGTTCTATGACTTTGTTGTAAATCTTGATTGCTTCTTGGTATTGATCCAACAGCCGGTAACAGTGGCCCCTTTGTTCGTAGACATCAGCATTCCCTGGATTTAGTTTTATAGCTTTCTCATAATCTATTAGTGTTTCTCGATATCGCTTTAGTTCTTTGTAAGAAACACCTCTACTGTTGTAGCCTCTAGCATCGTTTGGGGAGATATAGTCAAATCTGGTGTATGAGTGGAGTCTACCTTTGCCACGGTGCGCCTCAGGACGGCCAATACTCGGGGATGTGCCCCCAGGAACACCATCTTGGCCCTCGTACTCCGCTTGGGCCTGAACGCCGGCAAGCACTGGATCAAGCTCGAAGGATTCAAGCGGCTAGGGCAGGTGATTCGAGGTGTCAAGTTTTCTGATGGAACTCCAGTTGTCACTGATGAAGAGCATGTCGAGGATGGACTGATCAGCAGGAGCGCCGCGTAACCCAGACTCCACTCATACACCAGATTTGACTATATCTCCTGTTACGAGCTTGAAATTAACGACGTTTTCTGCTGTTCGCCTTCACTCGATATAGGCCACCCTGTTGGTTTGCTGTCAGTGGCGAGAAGTTGGCCGCTTTAAGGCTATCGGACGACGAGCGGTTGCCCCTTGTGGCTACAACCTACGTCGTGCGGATCGCCACAAACAGCGGGTTTCCCATCGTTATTCTGGCAAAGTCTCTCATAAAGTTCTTTATTGACTTGGGCGTCACAATTTCCTGGGCAATATGCGTATGTGTCATCTTTTAGGCCTTCTTTTGCCACGGTAATCCCTCCTATTTGATGGTCATCTTGTAAATGAAAGTTGCACGAATCAACTACCAACTCTCAGCCTAGTCAAAATGATATACCATAACTGCTAACTACTCAATCAATGTTGTGCCTTAGTTGGCGTGGCAACGTTACTCAAATGAGTCACGTGCCTAATTCACGTTGGATACACCAGCGTTGGAGATATGATCGAAAGTGGCACAGGCAGAGAATGAAGTAGGTGGCGCATCCTGCCGGAAGAACTGATAAACACAATGCAGCAAGGCGGATCCGCCATGAACAAGGCTACGACGATGTGCCTTTAGAACTTCAGCGACATTGGGACACATCTGGTCTTGGATTTAATGGAGACTGTTTGTAGGTAGAGCGAGTTCCTGACAGAGGAACAAGATGACCTACGATAAGGCGCAATAGTGCATCAAAACACCCAAGAACCAAGCCGCGGAAGAACGAAGGCAGGACACCCGACGGTTCGTTCGGCAGATCAGGTCAGCCACTCGCAAGAAGCACACCGCAGAAGAGAAGGATCAGGTTCAAGAGAAGGTAGAGGGCTCTCCAGGTTCCAGGGGCAAGGTTCGGGCAAAACTGGGAGTATCCAAGAGCGACTGCTGTTGCTGGAGAGCCAGAGCAAGGCAAGGAAGCCTTTAAGGACCGAAGGCATCCAGGATGTTGCCCTCGAGCACACCGATCTCTCCAGCAAACAGTTGGCCGCGTGGATCACCGACAACAAAGGCTTTTCAGTATCAGATCCACTGTGTATAGAATCCTCAAGCGTCAGGGACTGGCAAAGAGTTCCATGCCAAGACCATTCGTCCTCACCAGATGTGGGCCACTGACGCTTCCTACTTCAGAGTCTGTGGATGGGGCTTCTACTACCTGGTCACAGTGATGGACGACTTCTCACGGTTCATCATCGCCTGGAGGCTCCAACGAGACATGACATCAGACTCGTTCATCGAGGTGGTCCAGGACGCAGTCCACCTCACAGGCATGACCGACATTCCATGGGAGCATCGCACAAGGCTACTTTCGGACAACGGGCCAGGCTATATCTCTCATTCCTTCTGAGAATACCTGCGGCTGGTGGGCATCCGACACATCCTGGCCTCGCCGTTCCATCCTCAGACCAACG
>JYMV01021967.1_pt1 | contig 10147 bp, 11 predicted proteins | sample 338911 | NCBI WGS metagenome assembly JYMV01 (sample SAMN03354496, study PRJNA234377) | hydrothermal vent metagenome | biome: Deep sea; feature: Hydrothermal plumes at the Eastern Lau Spreading Center, Western Pacific Ocean; material: Seawater | place: Tonga | collected 2009 | depth 2000 m m
CGAACCCGATCGACCTGGCTTTCATCGCCCTGCATGGAACCTTTGGGGAAGACGGATGCATTCAAGGTCTGCTTGAATATTTCAAAATCCCTTATACAGGGTCTGGAGTCATAGGCAGTGCCCTTGCTTATGACAAATTAAAATCCAAGGAGATTTTAAAATCCCATGGAATACCCACAGCCGATTATGAAGTATTCCATAGAAATCCGAACGAAAAAATATGCCGGACCTTGAGTCTTCCAGTGGTTGTCAAGCCAACCAATCAAGGGTCCAGCCTGGGAATAACCATCGTTGAAAATGAAAGCGAATGGGAACCTGCATTGGAAACTGCATTCGCTTATTCGGAAGAAGTTATTGTTGAAAAGTTTATTGAAGGGAAACTTCTGGCAATTGGGATGAATGAAATGGAACCCATGCCTATTGTTCACATCCGTCCTAAGTCCGGCTTCTACGATTATGAGGCAAAATACACCTCTGGAAAAACGGAATATATTTGCCCAGCAGACCTTGAGGAAAACGAGACGAACCGGTGCAGGCAAACCGCGAAACAGGTATTCCAGGTGTTGAGGGGAAGAGGTTTTCCCCGTGTAGATGTCATTCTGGATCATGAGGGAATACCCCAGGTATTGGAAATGAATACCATTCCCGGGATGACCCCCACCAGCCTTCTGCCAATGGCGGCACGGAAGATGGGCCTGGAGTTTGATGATTTAGTCGTTGAAATATTAAAAACCGCTCAACGGGATTACACAGAGTAGTTATGGGTTTTGCAATCGTAGGCCAAAAAAGTTCCTCCGTTGCGTGGGAGGACCTTCGCTCCGAAAGAAAGAAAAAGCAAAGACGCGGCGGTGATCTAAGCAAGAAAGCGCCTTCAATAACATCGGGCCGTGATTTTTCCTGGGCAAGAATATTAATTGAACTGGCCTCAAAACTTTTCCTGGCGGGGGTCGTTATTTATTTGTGCTATGCAAGTTTTAATTTTTTGACTTCCGATCCTCGGTTTCAGATCACTGACGTCACCTTCCGCGGGAACAATGCTCTGTCGGAAAACCAGCTTCTGGAGTGGTTGGGACAGGTCCAGGGGGAAAACCTTTTTGCGTATGACCTGTCTAGGGCCTCTGAAAGGCTCGCGGAGCACCCTTGGATCCTTTCCGCATCTGTTCAAAGAAAATTTCCTCAGAAGATTCAAATCGAATTGACCGAACGTGTTCCTTACGCCCGGATCAAATTCGAAAAGGTATTTTTAATGGATAACTTTGGAGTGATCCTGTCGGAAGAAAACCCTGAGTATCGCCATTTGCCATTAATCGTACAACCCTCTAAGGGTGTGAAACCTGAAAATTTTTCCGGGGAAAGGGTCATTCAAAGCCTCAAGACAATGCATTATTTCAACAAGCTATCTTTTTTTAAAAAAAATCCCTTGGACACCGCCGAACTAAAGGGGCACTCAAGAATCATATTTTTCACTCGCAACCGTGATCTTCAAATCCAAATGTCCATGGAGACGTTAACAGAAGGATTCAAAAAATTTATGATTGTCCTCGATACTCTGGAAGATGACACCGTCAAAATCCAGATGATCGACTTATCATTCAAGGATCAAGTCGTGGTCAGGGATCGAATCTCCGCCCACTCAACATCCATGAAGACACCAACCAACTAGGAGGAAATGGGACGCATGGCCAAAAAAAGTAACTATATTGTCGGCCTGGATATTGGAACAACTAAAATCTGTTGCATCATCGGCGAGGTCATTGATGATGAAAAAATAGATATCATCGGACTGGGCCAATATCCATCAAGAGGCTTGCGTAAAGGGGTGGTCATAAACATAGACAGCACAGTGGAATCTATAAAAAGTGCTGTTGAAGAAGCTGAATTGATGGCGGGATGCGAAATCGATTCCGTATTTGTGGGTATTGCCGGGGGCCATATTAACAGCATGAACAGTCATGGCATCATCGCAGTCAAAGGAAAAGAGATCACGCAGGCAGATATTGACCGCGTCATTGAAGCGGCCAAAGCCATTGCCATCCCTCTTGATAGAGAAGTCATCCACGTTCTTCCTCAGGAATTCATTGTCGACAACCAGGACGGGATCAAAACTCCTCTGGGCATGGCAGGGGTTAGGCTTGAAGCCAAGGTTCATATCGTTACTGCCGCTGTGACCTCTGCGCAAAACATTGTCAAATGCGTTAATAAGGCAGGCCTGGGAGTTCAGGACATTGTGCTGGAGCAACTGGCTTCCAGCGAATCGGTTCTTTCCCAGGATGAAAGGGAACTAGGGGTTGGGATGATTGACATAGGTGGAGGAACTTCTGATCTGGCCATTTTTTACCAGGGAGCCATCAAACATACAGCCGTATTGACTATTGCTGGTGCCCAGATGACAAATGATATCGCCATCGGCCTTCGCACCCCAAATGCAGAAGCAGAAAAAATCAAACATTCCTATGGATGCGCCTACACCCCTCTGGTTGCCGAAGGAGAAAATATTGAGACACCGAGTGTAGGAGGACGGGAGCCACGAACGGTTTCACGCCAGATTCTCAGCGAAATAATTGAAGCCAGAACGCGGGAAATGTTTGAACTCCTGGATCATGAAATAAACGAGTCCGGCTACCGCGAAATCATTTCATCGGGAATTGTCCTGACGGGCGGGGCAGCAAGCATGCAGGGTATTGCCGAATTAGCAGAGGATGTTTTCCAGTCTCCCGTGCGCGTGGGAACTCCCATTGGGCTTGGGGGATTGATCGATGTAGTGAGCAATCCCATGTATGCCACCTGTACGGGATTGATCCAGTACGGATCCAAAAGATTCAAATCAGGAAGGAACCGGGAACTTCAAGGAAGGAACCTGTTCGACAAAATTTTTACACGTATGAAAGATTGGGCAGATGAATTTTTTTAAAACCTGGAGGGTAAAATGAGTTCAATAGAGTTTGATTACGAAAGCGATTATTCAGCAACTATCAAGGTCGTTGGTGTAGGAGGAGGAGGCAATAATGCCGTCAACTCCATGGTCCGGGATAATATTCGAGGCGTGGAGTTTATTATCGCCAATACTGATCTGCAATCAATTGAAAAATCCGAATGCCCGGGGAAAATTCAAATTGGCGTAGCACTGACCCGTGGCCTCGGCGCGGGTTCCAATCCGGAGATTGGAAGGAATGCCGCCGAAGAGAGTGAAGCAACCATTCGCGAAATGCTGGAAGGAGCGGATATGGCTTTCATTACCGCTGGAATGGGTGGTGGAACGGGTACCGGTGCCGCACCCATCATTTCACGTATCGCCAAGGAAGTGGGAGCCCTGACGGTTGCCGTGGTTACCAAACCCTTTGCGTTTGAGGGTAAACGGCGAATGAAACAGGCGGAGGAAGGAATCCTGGAGCTTAAGGAAGCGGTTGACACTTTGATTGTCATACCCAACCAGAAACTTCTCAGTTATGTCGGCAAGCAGACTTCATTCACTGGTGCGTTTGCAATGGTGGATGATGTTTTGAAACAGGCAGTCTGTAGTATCTCTGACCTGATTGTGACACCTGGCCTGATCAACCTCGACTTTGCCGATGTCAAATGCATTATGGGTAACATGGGCAAAGCCCTAATGGGTAGCGGAACCGCCACCGGAGATATGCGCGCTGTTGAGGCGGCGCAGAAAGCAATCTCCAGTCCTTTGCTGGATGAAGCTACGGTAGATGGCGCAAAGGGAATCCTGATCAACATCACTGGGGGTGAAGATCTCACCCTGATGGAAGTCAATGAGGCTTCCATGTTGATTCAGGAAAACGCCCATGAGGATGCTCATATCATATTCGGAGCAGTGATCGACAACCAAATGGAAGGAGAGATGCGGGTAACTGTCATCGCCACTGGATTTGAGGATACGGAAGCGATAATAAGACCGCAAGAAAGGCCGGCTTTGAAAAAAGTGGTCGGGGGAGACCCAATCGCTGAAGGCGATTCAGGGCCAACGTCTTTCAAACATTTAAAATCCCTTGCCTCCACAATTAAGGAAGAAAATCCGGATCCAGGAAGCCTGACCTCAAACTTTGATATTCCAACATTTCTCCGCAAACATGCGGACTAATGACCGTTCGATAACCGGCGGCCAGCGTAACGCTGGACCCAATGGGCAATAGCTCCCTCTGGCGAACAGGTAGCTTTGGCGACTCAATGAGTTATTGCCTATTTCCTCCGGGCGTTGCCCGGCCTGGTGGCTAGTGGTTTATCTTCCAGTTGTAATGCAGGTAAGAAATTTTAATTTTGGAATTATTCAGAACTTTTCTTTCCTCTGCGGTGACATACTGGCCAATATATTTTAGAACGCCTCCACGGCTTTCAAAATCCTCCGCAAACCATTTGAATATGGCTGAGAGATAGACCCTGTTTTTCTGTTCATCCAGTTTCATCCCTTTTCCGCGGGACCGCAAAAACTTTTCCATCTGGTCATCCAACTGCTCATTCAGCTTTCCAGCAATATAGGCTTCGCGGCGAAGATCAGGACAACTGACGGAAGCGCAGACGATGGCCATATGGGTGCGTGGTTCATTCATTTTCCTGAGAATTTCATGCTCGATGTCGTTGAGAGTGCGCTCTTTGCCTCCCACCGTACCCGCCACCCGTTTCCAGACCGGTTTAAAAAAATTCCCCACATCTTTGATACTCTTTATGGGGTAATGGTCGGTAATCATTTTGGCCGCCAGAATATTATAGACGTTGATCCAGAAAGAAAGTGTGGATTCACGTGATTCCAGACTCGTCGGACTGAAAGACTCCAGCCTGGTAATCAGGTCAGAGAAAACAGGATCCTTTTTCAAACTGGCATAATCGATGGCGTTAAACCGAACCCCCTCCAATGTTTTAGCAGTAACATATTTTTTTACCAGACCATCCCAGTCAGAAAAATCAAAGGCCTCGCTATTGGAACAAAAACTAAAAACAAAAAATAATCCCACAACGATAGATTGCAAGTACCGGACAAAACCTATGTTTTTCATGAACCTCAATCCTTTTTCACGAATAGATTAAACAAATAATTTTCTTTTAGTATACTGCCAAAGCGATTCCTTACAAGCAGGCTCTTATACAAGGTGTCCTGTTCCTTCAGCATGAATATTGAACCCGTTTATGGATAAAGACCTTTTATATATTTCTGATCTGGACGGTACCTTGTTACTGCCCGATGGCTCATTCCCGGAAGAACCATCGCAACCGCCAGAAACTACGATTCCGCACACCCGATTTTAAATGGATTGAACCTGAACCTACCGGTCATTTTATTCAATGGTGTTTACCTTACCGATTTCGAAAGTGGACGTATTTTGGAATATTCCCACTCCATTGAAAAAACAGTTGTAGATAATATGCTCAAGTTGGCCTTGCCTCGAGGCATCAATCCTTTTGTCTATACGTTTGAAGAAAAACATAAACTCTATTACCAGAATGCTACCAATCCGGGCTCCCAAGCCTATGTCAAAAGCCTGGAAGGAGACGAAAGACTTAACCAAGTCAAATGTTTTGAATTTAAAGAAGAGGAAAAAATTTCCGGATTTTTATTGATCGACACGTATGACCGGCTGGAACCCATCTACCAGTCACTTCAGGAAAAACATTTTGATCATCTCAATATATATTTTGCCGAAGACGTGTCCATGAAAGGCTATTACTGGCTCCAGTCCTTCCACCAGGAGGCCAGTAAAGGAAATATGTTAGAGACACTTGCCCGGAAATTGGAGATTTCCCTAGAACGCATCGTCGTGTTTGGAGATTATTTGAATGATTTGGACATGTTTCGGGTCGCGGGTCGGGCCATTGCTGTAGAAAATGCTCTGCCGGAAGTAAAAGAATCCGCTCACGAAATCATCGGAAGTAATTCCCAGGGAGCTGTCCTGCAATACCTTGAATTTATATTTCTTGAAAAATGAACCCGTTCAAATTAAACTTCACAGGTACAACCCGCTTTCAAAACAACCTTGGTTATCATGTCTGAAACTGAGCAACCCCAGGAACCCGAAAAGACCGTCTACGAACGGGATAAAACCGCTAAGGAGCGCCAGCCTGCAGAAGGGGGCCCTAAAGCTCCTATCAAACCCAAGCCAAAAATTAAAAAGGCTTTTGTCGCGAAGAAAAAGACTTTCACTACCGACAAGCCCATGGAGCATCGCGTGAGAAACATTCGCATGACTTCCATGGAGTCGGCAAAAATGATTTGGGAAACTCTTGTCGATTACCAAAATGAACTAGCGCAACTGGAAACTGATGATCCTGACAAGCCTTATCATGACTGGGAAAAAATGGAGAAATTTTTTATCCGACTCGCTAAAAAATACAGCGTTTGCATGAGCAAGGCATTAGGTGGTTCAATAGGCTGGATTTACAAGGATATGGAAATAGCTCCAGAAATCATGGATCAGGAGTTGGTCGATATCATGATGAAAATGGAGAAATTCAAGCTTCTGGAACCCATTAAAACAAAACTAGGGTTTCATATCATTATGATTTGCGAAAGCCAGATTCATGTACCCCGGGAAAAACCTCCAGAGGTAGAATTCAAACCCCTGTTTTGAACCGGTATCGGATTCACTTACCCAGAAAAAACCGATGGATCGTTTCGACAACATATTCCTGCTGTCTTCGATCCACCTCATGAGAAATGGGAAGTGCCAGGGTCTGCTTCGCGGCCTTTTCCGATTCAGGAAAGTCACCACTTTGGTAACCCAGGGATTTAAAACATTCCTGAAGGTGGAGCGGAATAGGATAATAGATTTCGCAGCCAATTCGGTTCTCATTTAGAAAAGCTCTAAGCTCATCCCTGCGATTTCCTACACGGAGGACATACTGGTTATAAATATGCCGGGGAAATACTTCAGGAGGCAGTTGGACAAATGGGGTCATCGCCGAATCTTTAAAAAGCTGGTTATAGTTTTGCGCGTTTTGCCTTCTTCGCTCTGTCCAGTTTTCCAGGAAGTTCAATTTGGCACTCACCACATCGGCCTGAAGGGCATCCAGACGAAAATTTCCGCCTAATATTTTGTGGTAATATTTCGGTTCTGAACCATGCACTCTAAGAATCTTTAACTGTTTGTAAAGCTCTTCCGAGTTTGTGGTTACCAATCCGCCATCGCCAAAACCACCCAGGTTTTTTGTGGGAAAAAATGAGAAACACCCCATATCCCCCATCGAACCCGCCGACCTACCCTTGTACTCAGAACCAATCGCCTGGGCCGAATCTTCAATCACCCGCAGACCATTTTTCTCGGCCAATTGAAGAATGATATCCATATCGGAACATTGCCCATAAAGATGCACCGGAATAATAGCTTTGGTCTTCGGGGTGATGCAACGCTCAATATGTTCGGGTTTAATATTGAAAGTAATATCATTGATATCCACAAAAACGGGTTTGGCTCCGGTACGAATAATGGAACCCGCCGTCGCAAAAAAAGTATAAGGAGTGGTGATCACTTCATCACCAGGACCAATCCCCAAAGCCATCAATGCAATCAGTAACGCATCCGTTCCAGATGAAACTCCAACGGCATACTTAGCTTGGCAATAAGACGCCATCCTCTCTTCCATCCGGGAAACTTTGGGACCCAGGATAAATTGTCCCGATCGAATCGTTTCCGCAGTCTCTTTTTCCACCTCGTTCAAAACCTGGTGATAAGAGGCAGTGATATCCAGCAAACGGACTTCTTTGACCGGGGGAGGTGGGGCATCCAGTTTTTCCTGTAACTGCCCGGGAGTTAGAGCATTTACTGGTAAGCCAGAAAATCTTTCAGGAGAAAGTGTGACCACCGCGTCTAATCCGCTTACCTCCACCAGACGCGCCACCAGCGCTTTCTCAAACGGTTCTTCAGATTCCAGAGCCAGGTGGATATCATGAGCCGTGGGGGTCAAAACTGCCAGGCTTCGCAAAAGAGATTGAACCTCTCCCTTCCGCGCTCCTGCCCTCGCCAAAATAGCAGGAACGGCGGTGGACACAAGCCAGCCTTTGCAACGCTCTTGACGGCACAGGTTTAACACCGCTGAATTCACTAAGTTTTCCAACGCCTGAATCAAGCAATCCGTATCGAAAAGAATCTGCATGAAATATTTTAAGCCTTGATAGTTTTATTGTCGGAGGAGATTAAACTTTAAAAATGAATATCCTGACCTAGCTTTTCACGAAGGATGATCTCTGCTGAGGTGTAGTACTTTTTATTCACATTACATTTTTTACATGCAGGCACCAGGTTCCCACGCTTACTTTTCCCGCCGCGGGAAATGGGGACAATATGGTCCATTGTAAGCTCTTCCGCCGTGAACCGGCCTCCGCAATAATGGCAAGCGCCCGCCTGGATTTTTGCTTTCCACCACTGTGACTGGCGAAGCTTTCGAGCTTTAGCTTTTTCAATTTTAAATTGTTGCTCGTCCATATTTATATCAGAAGCCTGCGGTTTCTTTTGCCCACCTCGGGTCAATCATTAACTGGGGTTGCCATTCATTCCGCACAGCCCGAACGGTACCTTTAAGACTCCCCTTGGGATACCAGTGAATATCTCCCAGGTCAAACTCGAATCCCAGTGCGGCAGATAGCCGGGTCTTACGGGTCCAAAAACAACTGCCATAACTGAATTCAAAAACAGGATCAATATGAAGTATAAATGTTTTTCCCCGGGACTGGAAGGGTTTGGCGATTTCATACAAACTTTGAATTTCAAGCCGGTCCGGGAGGCGCCAATCATCATAGTCCCCCAGTTTTTCCCGGTTTAGCTTGCAAATATAGTCCTGGGCATCGTACCAGCTGATATTGTTGCCTGTTTCCACATAGGCATAGCTCTCCTGCCACATCAGCCCCGTGCGAGCGTCCGATATTGTTTTGTTGCCATGATCGATAAATCGTTGCTCCATAACTCACCTAAAATTAGTATTATAACAGAATTTCCACAGCTTCTTAGAGGCCTCCTGGCCAAAAATAAAAAAACCGAACTCCTAAAACAATTAATGATGGAATAACATTACTAATGGTCACCTACTGGAAACTTCAAAAAGTTTAATGGTCGATATTCCCAAAAGGAAAGGACCCGATATGAACTCCAAAGGAGCAAAATTTCGAAAAAACCATGGTTTGCTCCCAAGAAACCCGGGCATTCATCACCGGAGAAGTGAGAAAAGCTTTGTTCCATCAGCCCTTTTTGCTTTATCCCCATATAAGAAGAATACGGCCCATTATACGGTTTCGCGAAATTCATCTATGAAAAGATTTAACCTCTTGATTGCAGAAAGTAGTAGGAACCAGAAATCACTTCAACAGAGCGAAGAAAAACTACGCCTTTTTAATCATCAATTATCCTGCATTACCCAAAGCACCTCTTCGGTCATCGGCAATGAATATTTCAACAATCTGGTTCAAAGTCTGGCCTCTGTTTTCGGAATGCGTTATGCCTTCATAGGTAAAACTGAAAGGGTTCCCCAAAAACCCTTAGAACAGTTGCTCTCTGGGATAAAAATAAAATTATAGAAAATCTTACTTTTATCCTGAAAGATACCCCCTGTGAAAAAGTCATAGATCAGGAAACCAGTTTCTACCCGCAAAATGTACAAACATATTTCCCCTATGATCAATGCCTGGTGGACTGGGGAATCCATTCATATTTAGGCGTACCCTTACTCAATTTAGAAAAACAACCCTTCGGGGTATTGTCCGTTATGGATGAAAAGCCCATTGAGGATTTTGACCACTACCACTCCATCCTTAATATTTTCGCCGCCAGATGCTCCAGCGAAATAGAACGCATGGATGCTGAAGCCCAGCTTAAATTAAAAACCCGGGAGTTGGAAAAAAGCCATCTGGCTATGAAGGATTTTGTATCCATCGCTTCCCATGATTTGCAGGAACCTGTAAGGAAGATTGCCATATTTGGATCCCGGTTGATTGAAAAAGAAGACAGCCTAAAACCGGAAATAAGAAAATACCTGGAACGAATGCAAAAATCCGCGCTCAGGATGCAGGATCTCATTAATGATCTCCTGCTTTTTTCAAGAACCAGCACTCAGACAGAACCATTCAGAAAAATCGATCTGAAAGTAGTTTTAAAAGAGGTCACAGCCGATTTGGAGGTATTGATTAATAAAAGCAAGGCCAAAATTCATTTCAGTTCCC
>JYMV01025804.1_pt1 | contig 10147 bp, 6 predicted proteins | sample 338911 | NCBI WGS metagenome assembly JYMV01 (sample SAMN03354496, study PRJNA234377) | hydrothermal vent metagenome | biome: Deep sea; feature: Hydrothermal plumes at the Eastern Lau Spreading Center, Western Pacific Ocean; material: Seawater | place: Tonga | collected 2009 | depth 2000 m m
CTGGCGAAGGTCGCACTGGAGATGCCGAGGAAGCCGACATTTACTATGAATTGCGGAACGGTCTGACCAAGGTGGCCTATCCGGTGTTTGTTGACGGCACTGGGATTGGTCGCAGCGGTTACGTAGAAGACGTGGTTCGTCGCACGGAGCTAGGGAAGCTGATCATTTCCTCGGAATATCTGGAGAAGACGGTTGTCAACCGTATGTGGGCACACTTCATGGGTTATGGATTCACCAAGCCTCTGGACGACATGGGGCCTCACAATCCTGCCACGCATCCTGTTTTGCTGGATTACCTGGCCACTCAAGTACGCAAGAAGAACTTTGACCTGAAGCCACTGATTGGCTGGATCGCCTTAAGTCAGCCCTACGCACTCTCGAGCCGCACCAATTCGAGTAACGCCAAGGTCGATGATCCACTCTTAGGTGAAACGCCCAAGTTCAGTCATTTCTATCTGCGACAGATGCGGGCAGAAGAATTGTACGAGTCGCTCGTCGTGGCCACGGCAGCTCATAAAACTCGCGGCGACTACGCTGCCCAAGAAAAAGCGAAAGGCGACTGGTTAAAGCAATTTGTGATTGCTTTCGGAACCGATGATGGAGAAGAAACAACGACTTTTAACGGAACCATCCCCCAGGCCTTGATGATGTTCAATGGTGACCTGATCAAACGGGCAACATCCAAAGACAAGGGCAGTTTCCTGACAACAGTTGCTGAGGACCAAACACGTTCTGTGCAGAAAATCAACTTTCTGTTCATGACAGCCTTGGCCCGCAGGCCTACTAAGAAAGAAATCGAAGTTGCGAATCAGCTGTTGTTGGCTCGCAAACGTGACGTAACAGGCGCTCTTCAGGATATCTGGTGGGCAGTCCTCAATAGCAACGAATTTATCCTTAATCACTAACCCGTATTCATTTACTAGACAGATCCATTTCGCCTCACGAGGCACCGTTCTGTAGGAGAAGAAGATACATGACAAGCTTAAAGACTCCTAAAGGTATGACGCGACGTCATTTCATGAGACATTTATCCGGGGCTTCAGCCATGGCAGTTCCAGCCCTGTCCATGGGGCACACGGTACTGGCTAATGCAGATGACTTAAAGAAGCGTCGCAAATCAGCCATCCTGCTCTGGATGGGTGGTGGCCCGGCAACCATTGATATTTGGGACCTGAAGCCTGGTGCACCGACCGGTGGACCGTTTCGCCCGATCGCGACGTCAGGCAACGCCCAAATCACCGAGCACATGCCTCTGTTCGCCAAGCAAATGCATCACATGTCGGTCATTCGATCGATGAGTACGCGGGAAGCCGATCATGGTCGAGGCCGCTACTACATGCACACCGGCTACGTACCCAATCCTAATATTGAGCACCCCAGTTATGGGGCAGTTTTATCACACCAGTTAATGCATCAGCGCGAAGAGTTGGAAATTCCTCCCTTCGTGTCGGTTGGTGGCGGATCAATTGGCCCCGGTTTCCTCGGAATGGCCTGGGCTCCTTTCTCCGTGAACAGTAACGGCCAGGTCCGCAACCTCAAGATGGGATTGGACGATGACCGGCTCATGCAACGTATGTATGCTCTCGATTTGATCGAAAAAGGATTCATCGGCCAGAATCGTGGCTCGGCAGCCAGTGACCACCAGAAGATCCTCAAGAAAACGCTGAACCTGATGACCAGCAAACAGATGGATGCTTTCAAAGTGGCCAGTGAACCGGAAGACGTCAAGGAACGCTATGGCGCTACCAATTTCGGTCGGGGTTGTTTGATGGCACGGCGTCTAGTGGAGCAAGGCGTCCCCTTTATCGAGGTTGGATTAGGTGGTTGGGATAACCATCAGAATATCCATACCACGCTCGCTGACAACAAGTTGCCTGAAATGGATAAGGCCATGAGTGCTCTTGTGCAAGACCTGGAGGAACGGGGCTTGCTCGAAGACACTGCCATTATCTGGATGGGTGAATTTGGCCGCACTCCGCGGATTAACGGTAACGCAGGTCGCGACCACTGGGCACGGTCCTGGAGCGTCATGGTCGGTGGTGGTGGCATGAATGGCGGACTCGCTATCGGTGCCACCAACGATGATGGCACGCGCGTAGAAACCGAGCCCTACACGTCACAGGATGTCATGGCATCTGTCTGCAAAGGGTTGGGAATCTCGCTGCAGACGACTTTCACCAGTCGCAGTGGGCGGCCGATGAAAATTGCCAACGGCGGCAAGGTGATCAAAGAACTGTTCTCTTAATCGCCGTGTCGGCAAGAACCTAAGTGACAACAATCGTGTCACTGGAAATTAGGGTGAAATCAGCAAGGGGCCGGGACTTCAATCCCGGCCCCTTTTTTACCGATTTTCAGCTATTTTTGTCGATCTTCGGGGGGTCGACCTGACAGCTGTTGGCCAATACCAGTTTGGCCTTTATTTAAAGGCTCGTTAAACTATGATCACGTGCCGAAAGAACTGCTTGTTTTCTCCGTTTTGTGAGTACTTTCCGGCCTCTAAGTTACTTTAACCATAGTAGTTTCCTGGTATTGGGCAGGCATGAAAACCGTTCCTACCTCAAAGGCAACCGGGTTTGATCCGGCCCAGATCATCGAAGAGCATCAAGCGGGCGTTTGGCGCTATTTACGTGCTCTTGGCTGCGACTCGCAGCAGGCTGACGATTTCACCCAGGAGACGTTCCTGAAAGTACTTACCAAGCCATTTGACGACTACAACCCGGCGGCCACAGCCGCTTATTTGCGACGAGTCGCTTACAACTTGTTGATCTCTGCCAAGCGTCACGACAAGCGCGTGATGTTGGTGGAAAATATTGAAGAAGTGCAGACTACCTGGAATCGCTGGGTAACAACTGATAATGGTGAAGAACTGTTGGACAGGTTACGTGAATGCTTAGAAGCACTTTCCCAGCGGGCTCGAGGTGCCTTAGAAATGCGATTTCGGGAGCGTATCCCTCGCGCGCAGATTGCTGCTTCGCTGGAAATCACGGAACACGGAGCTAAGAACCTGATGCAACGTGCCAAGAAACAACTCAAGACCTGCATCGAAGGCAAAATGCCATGAAGCCTGCACCGCATGATCCAATCCTCGATGCCTGCTTGGAAGAAATTCTGGGCGGCCAATCCCCGCCAGATCTGTCTGCCTCCATCTTGGAAGCTGTTGCTGAGAGCGGTTCTCAACCCGTCGTCACTCCGCCATCGGCCGGTACTGCCGAGACAGCGGGTTCTTCCTTGCTGCAAACAGCTGTCGAATCCGCTTCTTGCTCAGATACGACTCAGAAGATCACACGACCAGCGGCCTCACGTAGCCGCACTTGGTCCCAAGCTGCCATCATAACCAGCGTGCTGACCATTGGTGCCTGTCTTGGTTTGATTGCCATTAAGTTCTTACCTCCAACCAACCCCGAATCCGACGCACCGGTAGCCAAGAACACAAAGAAATCGTCAACACAGGATCCGACTGGAAAAGCGCCCGGCACTCAAAACAGCCAGGAATCACCGAAGCCGCCAACGATTGCAAACAAAACGCCCTCTCAACCCCAAGAAAGCACCCCCTCGACACCGTTTGACAACGAGGCAGGCCCCGTTCGACCACCGGAAGTTGCTTCCTCCAGCGACAATTCAAGTGCAACTCGCATTGAACCGTTCGAGGATAAAGCAATCATCAAGTTTGTTAACCACGAGTTATCAACCTCGTGGAAGGCAGCCAGCCTTTCACCTTCTCCCACTGCAACCGACGCAGAATGGTGTCGCCGAGTCTATCTCCGATTGCTGGGTCGGATTCCGACGAAGCAGGAATTAGATGCTTTCGCCAGCTCAAAACCGTCTGTAGACAAACGTACAGCGCTGGTGGAAAAACTCCTCAACGACAAGCAGTACGTCGAGGAATACGCCCGCCACTGGACCACCATTTGGACGAATCTGTTGATCGGACGACGGGGAGGTATTGGTAAGGGTGACTTGGCCAACCGAGAAGGTTTGCAGAAGTACTTAGGAGACGTTTTCCAACAAAACAGACCTTATGACCAGATGGCTTACGAGTTAATCTCAGCAACGGGCTCCAATACACCTGGAACAGAGGACTATAATGGTGCCGTCAACTTCATGTTGGCCAGCATGAACGACCAGGCAACCCTGGCTACGGCACGCACTTCACGCATTTTCTTAGGAAAACAATTGCAGTGTGTTCAGTGCCACAAGCACCCAACTAATAATTGGGCGCAACAAAACTTCTGGGAAATGAATGCATTTTTCCGACAACTGCATGTGGTCAAAGACAAGCAGTCGAACGTGAATCGTTTGGTCAACCAGGATTTCGTCGGCAAGCAGGGGAATCCGAATGACGCAGAGATTTACTACGGACAACCTGATGGTTCGATGAGTGTTGCTTATCCTCGCTTTTTAGGTGGCAAGCCACTTGAGCACAACGGCCAGGTTGCCCAATTCGATCGTCGTACTGAACTGGCAAAACTGGTCCGTCAATCGGACGACTTAAGCCGAGCGCTAGTCAATCGAATCTGGGCTCATTTCCTGGGCTATGGTTTCACGCGACCAATCGATGACATGGGCCATCACAACCCTGCCAGTCATCCGAAGCTTCTCGACCATCTGACACAGCAGTTTTCGGCCCATGGTTATGATATGAAGGACCTGTTTCGTTGGATTGCGTTGAGTGATGCTTTCGCCCTTTCGAGTCGTTTGTCATCAACCAACAGCCTGGATACTCCGGAACTGGGAGAGATCGCCTATTTCAGTCGTTACTACATGCGTCCCATGCAACCTGAAGAAGTCTATCAGTCCCTGCTAATGGTAGCCGGTCGGAATCAACCTACTGGATCGCCACTAGAGATGGAACAGGCTCGTCGCGACTGGCTAGGTCAGTTTGCACAAAAAATGGAGACTGACGAGGGTGATGAAAGCAATCTTTTTTCTGGAAACATCCATCAATCGCTGGTGATGATGAATGGGCCTTTAATGAAGCAGGCCACCAGTGCTAATGCCCGCAGCGTGCTGGCGAAGGTGATGGAAAGCAAGATGGAAACACGGCAAAAAGTGGAACATCTGTTCTTAGCTTCCGTCGCTCGGAAGCCGACCAAACGCGAGTTGAAACTGGTGCAACAAATGTTGGCAAAAACGACACCGCAACAGATGCTCCAGGACATCTGGTGGGCCTTGCTAAACAGCAACGAGTTCATTCTGGACCATTAGACGTAAAGGGCGTCAGGCAATTGCCTGGAGCATCACGGGCAGTGGGTGGTGTGTTCTCTGCAGCTATGCGGGTTGGGCATTGACGCCTGTGGATCCTGCAATGATACTGGGACCTTCCGTGGTTTCCAAGTTTTCTGCTGTAGTCCCGCGTGCTACGCGGCCATCCGTTTAACGAGCCAGCCTTGGCGTCTTCATTTAATCTGACGTCTTCCGAAGGGACTTTACGTCCCATGTTCAAGCTGGCGATGCCAGTGTTGATTGAGCAATCGCTCGTCATGCTGGTGGGTTTAGTTGACACGTTCCTGGCAGCCCGCTATCTGGAAGACAACAGTTATATTGCGGCGATTGGCGTGATGGCCTACATCCTCTGGATGATTCCCTGCACGTTTGGAATTGTTGCCATTGGATCGACCGCTCTCATTGCACGATTCGTTGGTTCCCGTGACTACCAGTCGGCAGTTCGCACAACCAATCAATCTCTCATCCTGGGATCTTTCCTGGCCTTACTGGTCACCGTCTTAACATTTTACCTGGGAGATAGCTTCCTGCAGTTATTGGGAATGCCAGCCGATGCCGCGGAACCGGCCCGACGTTATCTCCGGTACGTGATCCCCGTTATACCCGCCATAATGATTCAACAAGTAGGAATCGCTTGTTTGCGCGGTGCTGGGGACACGATGAGCGGCTTTATTACGATGGCCATCGTTAATACGGTCAACGTGATCGTTGGCATTAGCCTGGTAACTGGCTATGGACCGTTCCCAGAACTTGGCTGGGATGGGCTGGCGATCGGGACGGTCAGTGGTTACGTAACCGGTGGGATTATCGTCACTATCCTGCTGGTACGCGGTCGGGCGGGACTGCAACTACAACGCAAGCTACTAAAGCTCGATCTGACACTTAGTCGTCGTATCCTGAGGATTGGTATTCCTGGCGGTGCAGACCAACTCTTCTTAGTTGCCTGTCACGTCTGGTTTTTGTCGGTCATTACCAGTTTGGGAACGCTATCACTGGCTGCTCACAGTCTGGGGATTCGCATTGAGTCACTGGCTTATCTGCCTGGATCAGCGTTTCATGTGGCAGCTGCCACCATGACAGGCCAGTTCCTGGGGGCTGGTGACTTGAAGCGGGCGCATCGCAGTGCGTTAACCGCGACAGCAGTTGGAGGCAGTTTGATGATTGGTACTGGCTTCCTGTTTTTCTTTGGTGCGGAATGGCTAACCGGGATTTTCATCGTCGACGGCAATCATGAAATGGCCACGACGACCGTTCAACTCTTGAAACTAGTCTCTTTTTCAATGCCTTTTCTGGCACTGATGATCATCTTAAACGGAGCTCTGCGTGGAGCTGGCGACACACGCTGGCCACTACTTTTTACCTTTGTCGGGCTGATTTGCATCCGAATTCCACTGGCCTACTGGCTGGCCAAAGATCAAATCCATCTTCCTGTCTTCGACCTGGTGATCGATGGCTGGGGCATGGGAATCATCGGCGCCTGGTATGCAATGCTTGTGGACGTCGTTGTGCGGAGCTTGATGATCGCAGGGAGGTTCTGGCAAGGTGGCTGGCAGCATATCCAGGTTTAGTTGAATGTTCAGCTGCCGTCTTAGGCTTTCACACTTGACTCTGACTTTTCTTTGGCCTTGAAGAGCTTCAACAACATAGAACGCAGTTCTCGCAAGCGAATCGGCATTGATAGGATCACGCGATGTCGGGCGACTTCAGCCCGTTCAACTAGTGACTGTTGATTCTGGTCGACAAAAAGAATGGCCGGAATATCGCGAGTCAGGTCATTTGCGCCAAACTGGTTAAATGCTTCCAATGCTTGAACGCCCAAATCACTGGCACAAAAAATTACACAGTCAGCGATATCCTCTTCATCTTCAAATCGCTGAACTGCCCGATCCGGGTGCCCAAAGACAAGCACGCGGTATCCACGTTCCTTCAGCTTTTTTCGGAACAAGTCTTGCATAGGAACCCGTGATTCGATGACCATCACGCGTCGCGACTTCCCCTCGTCGGTAATCTCCCGGTTCAGTGGCCGTTCCGGGTTGCGAACCGGACGTAATTCACCATCCTCGATTCGCTTGGTAGCCTTCTTTAGGTCTTGAAGCAATTCCTCGGGAGTTTGATGACGGCGCTCCGGATTTAACTCCATCGCCTTGTGAACCACGGCAACCACCGGACCTGGCAGATCAGGAACCCACTTGCTGATCGGAGAAACAGCACGAAACCGTTCCAAACTCATCCGCTGAATACGGTCACGCGTGTCGGAAAGAGGTGCTCGACCGGTCAGCATGGCGTACAGCATACAACCGGTGAAATAGATATCGCTCCGAACGTCATTGCGGTCAACGCGGGTGGACCGTTCCAAGCCAGCATAATCGACACTGCGGGGATTTGGAGTACCTTCAAACTCATCATCGATTTCACCAATCATCGTCGCCAAGCCAAAGTCAACAAGCTTGGCTCGGCCTGTTCCCGTAATAAGTACATTGGACAACTTGACATCGCGATGAGTAATTCCGTGTTCGAAGGCATAAACCAAGCCATTGGTCACATCCATTGCTATCGACAAACTTTCCTTAAGCCCCATCTTCTCACGAATCTTCAAGAAGTCTCGGAGATTACGACCTTCGATAAACTCCATTGCCATGTAAGGGCGCCCACGGTCTGTGGAAACCTCGTAAATGGGAACAATATTTGGATGTAGCAACGGCATTTGGAGCCTTGCTTCGCGCAAGAACTGCTCCGTGACGCGCAGATCTCCACTATAGCGCATCCTCAGGACCTTGATCGCCACAACCCGATTGTCCACAGTGTTGACAGCCCGATAAACACGAGCGAATGTCCCGGTTCCAACTAGATACAAGATCTTGTAGGTGCCGTAAAAATAGCCATCTCGTTTACCCGTGGTAATTCGCTCCAATTGCCAGTTGGTTAGCAATTCCCGCCGGAGCAACAAACTTACCATTTCCTCTGACGAGACGTCTCGGCTTCCTAACTCACCCCACACCGCCTCCAACTGTGGCGCATCAAGGAGGCCACAGTCGAAACTGAGTTGTGCGATTCGTTCCGCAGGCATCGTCGCCATGATAAGGAATGCCTCTCGTTTACCTGTCCTAAAGCATTTAGTGGTATAGAGTTCGAACCATAAATACAGCTCTTCTATAGTACGTCAGATTACTCCACATCGCAATGTAGAACTTCCCCTTCATATTATCGGCGATTCGGCAATTAAGTTCCGGTGAATGAGACAACATTTGGCCTATAAACGGCTTGTGTCATATTGAACTTAGCCCAAGAAAAACGCCCTGGGATGATACTAACCGAGGACACTACCTCTATTGGCCATCACCAAAGGGCTTGTTGTCCCCTAAAAAGCCAATATCGTCACGTTCTCGACGTGTTGCTTCCAAGTCAAAGACCAGGTACTTCGTGTCGAGTCGTAGCTGGTCTAAAGCCTCTTGGATCAAGCGCAAAATACGTCGGCGACGCTGGCTGGCATCCATCACCTGCTGTAAGAAAGGGTGCAGAGAGTCCTGCATAGCATCTGGTAGTTGTGCAATAGCCCAGGCCAATTCCACCACGTCTTCTGGCAAATCGTCAGCTGGATTCAAGCAAAATCGGGGCTCTGAATACATTTCAGATCCTTCCTTCCCATGTGCACTGAACATCGATGAACTTCCACCATTAAGTGCAGCTACCATGCCGAAACGCTCAAAAGCCTAACTCTTCAGAATAACTCCTTATTCTAATTACACTTACACTTCCTCAGCGGGGATTCTCAACCGCCATCATGTGTTGCCAAAAAACCCCACTTGATCTGGCAGAAATCCACAAACCCTGATACAAGCCCCTCTTACGTTCAACTGCCCAACAAGAGACCTTGTTGTTTTTTGACCACGTTCTCAGACCACTCTCGCCCATTAAGACTCTGCAGGACACCCTTACGGGGTGAAACCAGTTTCATGCGGTTCATAGGGTTTTTCAATCTCTGCTGGTGTTTTCACTTAGAAGCATCGGCATCGATGCCACGCTCGAGACGATTGCGTATTGTTTGTGGACTAATCGTCTGCTGTTTTTGGAGCACGGCCAGTCTAGTTCGTGGTGATTTTCAAGACGGATTTGAATCAAGTAAAACCGCCTGGCAACTGCGTCATTCCGACTGCCAAGCTCGAATCCTGGTTCATGAACGTCAATTCCAGGATGCTCATTCTGGTGCGGGTTGCGAACATCTTGAGATCCGCATGGGTCGCGGAACCTACGCCCACCTTTCCTACGACATTCCTCCAGTTCGAGTGATCGATGAACTCAAACCTGGTTTGTGGATCAAATCAAATGGCAGGCACTTACAGTTGCTAGTACGTGTCGTATTGCCCCGTACTATTGATCCACAGTCGGGTAAACCCTTGAAGTTCCTAATTCGTGGCTCCCGATATGAACTGGTTGGCCAATGGCAACGATTGTCTATTAACCGTTGCCGGGAGTCGATGATGGCGCAGATTCCCAGTTTACGATCCCAGTTTGGTTCAACCGTTGATCCAAAACAAGCCTTCATTGATATGATTGTTTTGAACACATATGCTGGCCCGGGCACTACGAAAATATGGACTGATGATCTGCGTATTGCTACTCCTATCATCAGTTCTGCCCAGTTTACGAAACAGGATCAGCCTGATCTTGAAACCTCAAACACGTCTCCCATTTTAAGGGTCAACAAGACAACAACGACATCAACGGACCCGGGTATTCAATTGCAGGGTCCACTGCTGCTTGTTGAAAAGCGTCCATTCTTTCCGCGGATTATCGAGTACAACGGCGAGTCATTTCAATGGCTTCAGAAACTGGGCTTCAACACGGTTGCTCTCAAGCATCAGCCAACTGCCGATCAAATCGTGACAGCAAAGCGTTTGGGGATGTGGTTAATCGTCCCTCCTAA
>JYMV01039256.1_pt1 | contig 10147 bp, 6 predicted proteins | sample 338911 | NCBI WGS metagenome assembly JYMV01 (sample SAMN03354496, study PRJNA234377) | hydrothermal vent metagenome | biome: Deep sea; feature: Hydrothermal plumes at the Eastern Lau Spreading Center, Western Pacific Ocean; material: Seawater | place: Tonga | collected 2009 | depth 2000 m m
TAATTTTTGGGAATGGATTGAAACGCAATTATTATGCCACAACCTTTTTCTGGCAAGTGGCAATTTTTACGAAATAGGATATCTTATTTTCTATATGTTTTAAACCTAGATAGCGGATTATAATGTATCTGCTGAAGTAAAATTAGGCCGGAGAATCACAGCATAGTCCACCGGACATTATTTATCAGATGTGGATCCGGATATTGCCCACTCTCGCTATTCGGCTGGAGCCCGTATTTATTATATTCCACGTGTGACCTGGATATATCCAGGTCAGTGGTCCTGCAGATCAATAGGTGATGATATATTGGGAAAGTTTATCTCATTCAAGGTCGGTTATAATGTTACCGCAGAAGAGAGCTACCCGTCTCTCGAATTATATTCTGGTGAGTCTGCCAGTTTTTCAGGCAGGACTTATGTGGAATATAAACTGGGCTTTGTTAGATTTCTCAGGCCTGAAGGGGGTGATGACAACTTTTTGCCAACCGTTGGAATTAATGTTGGTGTATTATTTTAATAGGAGTGATTGATCATGATAAACCGAATACTTTTTTCAATAATAATCCTTTCTAATCTGATGGGGCAGCAGGACACTGTCTCTGCTGCTCCGGATTCTCCCTATTACCTGTCAAAAAGAATGGACCTTCCCCTGGCCGCTGTCAGCGCGGGCCTGCTTCTTGGCGCAGAACTGGTGGATGTAACACCCCTGACCAAAGAAGACATAAATGATCTCAATAAGGATAAAGTGTCAGATTTTGATTACAGTGCCACCAAGAACTGGGATACGATCAGCGTTGCGACCAGTGATCTACTGCTGTACTCCAGCATAGGCTTTCCAGCGCTTTTGCTCATTGATAAAAGCATACGTCAGGATTATAAGAAATTTATGTCAATCTGGGCAGAGACCTTTGCCCTGACCTATGGACTGACAAATTTAACCAAGGTTCTGGTGAGCCGGCCGCGGCCCTATCTCTATGGTACGGGTGAAGGATCTGCTGATATGGAACATAAAAAGGAAGATGACAACCAGCGCAGTTTCTTTTCCGGGCATACGTCCCTCTCAGCAGCATCGTGGTTCATGATGGCCAGCATGTACCAGGATTACCACCCGGAAAGTAAACTTGCTCCCTATATCTGGGCTGCGGCCTATCTGGTGCCGGCGGCCACAGGTTATTTTCGCTACGATGCCGGGAAACATTTTCTTTCTGATATATTGACCGGATATTTTGTGGGACGCACGGTTGGGATCATGGTTCCCAGGTGGCATAAGAAGAGCAGCAGGGTCAATGTTGGATTCATGCTGCTGCCGGGCGGCCAGCCCGGGATCCAGTTAGCCTACAGGTATTGAGATCCTGTTTTTTCTATATTGCAAACCGTATCTCTCCACCATAACATAAGAGATACTGCTAAAATATTTCTTCCGACAGTGATTACCACCGTCATACTTTTTGGCAAAGAAAATAGTTGGTTTACTTTCTGAAATGACCAGCGATAAAAAAGACCATGCAAATATCCATTGAATACTGTTCAGTCTGAAACTACCTGCCCAGGGCTTCCGGTCTGGAAGCGGAATTAAAAGGTAAATTCGATGGTGTTGGTGTAGAGCTTATTTCCAGCGGGGGCGGTGTGTTTGAAGTCACCCTGGATGGCGACCTGATCTTCTCCAAAAAGTCCCTGGATCGGTTCCCTGATGACGGGGAGATAGAAACACTGATCCGCCGGAACACAGATTAAATAAATATCCTTTATTGACTTGTAGGAGTTTTCTTTTGTAATATACTTACGAGTAACTTACGAGTAACTTAACTTTACCATAAGATGAGATTATTTCATTCAAAAGCATTATACCAGAACAAGAATTCTTGGGTGGTACTTAGAGCCATTGCTCGCTTGCACCAGCATGATACGGTGAAAAATATCCGCAGACCCCTGGTGCAGATCCCAAAGCCTAAAAAGTCCGTACACTTTTCAACGTCATGAAACCGCTGTCCCAAAAGCAGCAGAGTTTTCTGGACTTTATCCAGCGGTTCACACTGGCCCAGGGCCAGGCTCCTTCCTACGAAGAAATCATGGCCAGTCTCGGGTTCGGCTCGCTGGGGACAGTGAACTGGTATGTAAAGACCCTGGAAGAAGAGGGTCATTTGTCTCGTATAAAAGGTCCCAATGGCAAGCGGGCGCTCACTTTAATCCACAAAGAGCACGCCACAACTACTACAGCCCGTTTGCCATTGTTGGGCCTGATCGCCGCGGGAGAACCCATCGAAGCCCTGGAGAATGCGGGGAAAATTACCGTTCCGGCGCCGTTGGTTCACCCGGATAATTTTGTTTTGCGGGTAAAAGGGGATTCCATGATCGATGAGAGTATCCAGGATGGGGATTATATTGTGGTGCGCAAAAGCGCCACAGCCCGGTCCGGACAGATCGTGGTAGCGATCATCAATGGGGAAGCAACCCTGAAATGTTATGTGCCCAGACCAGACCGGGTAGAGCTCCATCCCCGCAATCCAGATTTTCCGATCATTACTATCGATCCTACTGACAATTTTCATATCAATGGCGTGCTGTTGTATTCCTTCCGGGAATACCTTAACTAACCACGCCACCCGTGCCTTCTGACGTCTTTCATGTACGTCTGAACGCACTGGAACTTCAGGCAGAGCGGATCATGGATCCGAGCCTGAAGACACGCCCGGTTGCCATCATCTCATCTCCCCATCCCAACGGCACGATCGTGTCCTTGTCTCCGGAAGCAGAAGATGAAGGATTATTCCCTGGCATGAAGGTCTCTGTGGTAAGGAAAATGAGCCATGGAGTTCAGCTGCTGCCCTATAACCGTTCTCTTTATGCCCGGATCAATCGCTATGTATATCAAACGGTGTCCATGTTCACACCGATTGTAGAGCCGGAAGGCTTTGATGGATTTTACCTGGATATGAAAGGGATGCAGGCAATTCGTGGTCATGTGCAGAATACGGGTCTGTCTATCCTTCAGCGGATCCAGGAACAAACCAGTCTTGCGGGGATAGTGGGCATCAGCGTGAACAAACTGGTAAGCCGTATCGTCACATCCGTTGTTCCGGATACGATCCATGAAATACAGGGTGGAGAAGAAGCCCAATTCTTATCGCCCTTGAACCCCCCGGTTCTCCCAACGGTAAAGGAAAAACCTGTTCGACGTTTGCTTCGATTTTTGTGGATTGGACAGGTAAGCCATATCCAATCCATGGCAGGACAACCGGATGAATTCCGAACCTTTTTCGGAATATATGCTATCCAACTTTCCCGGGAATCCCGTGGACAGGATTCATCAATTGTAAAACCACCACAACTCCGGGATCATATCCTGGAGCAGACGGTTCTTCCGGAAGACACCAATGATGAAAATGTGCTCCATGCGGTGGTGAAGGATCTGGCGGAACAGGTAGCGTTCAAACTTCGCAAACGACGACAGGTGGCAAATAAAGTCAGGTTAGAAATACACTATACGGATGGACATCAGCGAAGCCGGACAGGTCGGATAATTGGGATCGATGATATATCGGTGATCGCTGTGTGCGGGAGACTGTTTGATAAAGCCAATGAGCGGCGAAACCGGGTCCGTACCATTTTACTGGATGCCAGTGATTTTCGTCATCATGTAAATCAGGAGAACCTGTTCATGACGGAAGAAGACCGGAATATGGCAGTGTCGAAAGCAGTAGAGAAAATTCGTCTGAAATACGGTGTCCGGAGCCTGCAGACCGCTGATGTATTCGAAGCTTTGGGGAGAGTCTGATGTTCATCCATCTTAACACCCATTCCGTCTATTCTGCCATGCGGGGGCTGTTGTCACTACCGGATCTCATGAATTTGTCCCGATCCAACAACATGGACACCTTGGCACTCACCGATGTAAACGGCATGTGGGGATTTATCCGGTTTGTCCAGCACTGCAAGGATGCACGAATCCTTCCCATCGCCGGCACCAATCTGATCACGGAAAAAGATGAAACCATTCTGTTGGCAGAAAACCAATATGGTTATGAGAACATTTGCAGGGCTGTGTCCGCCGTTCATGATGATCCCAGTCAATCTGTATCAGATATTTTAGAATCACGATCAGCAGGACTTTTTGTTTTGGCGCGTGAAGAATCAACATTAAAAGAACTTATGGAATTCATTCCTGATACGCATCTGTTCGTGGAATTGCGTCCCGGTGTTCAGGAATCATTCGCTCAGAAACTGGCCAAAAAACTGAAGCTGGAAGTAGTGGCCACGGGTGATGTTTATTTCAGGTCACAAAGTGACCATGACGCCCATGTAACGCTCCGGGCCATAGAAAATAATACCACGCTGGAACAGTTGGATATAACAGAGTGTAAATCGGATCAGCACTGGTTTCGGAGTGAAGTAGAGATAGTAAAACTCTTTCCCAACAGCCTGGATGCTTTGAATAACAGCCGCTATTTGGCAGACCGCTGCAAGACAGACTGGTCGTTTATCAACACGATCTTTCCGGGACTGTCGTTGAAGAAGACACACCGATCCAACAAAAAGTTGAAAGATAAGGTTTATGCCGGCGCCCGGGTGCGCTATGGTGAGACCGATGAAACGATACGCTGCCGAATCGAATACGAGTTGGACATCATTACCCAGAAAGGGTTTGCACCTTATTTCCTGATCGTCCAGGATATTGTGAAGCAGACCCGGGCCACTATCGGCCGCGGATCGGCGGCTGCATCTATCGTGAGTTATTGCCTCTTCATCACCCAGGTGGATCCCCTGCGGTACACGCTTCAGTTCGAGCGGTTTATCCACCCGGAGCGGGAGAATATGCCGGACATTGATGTGGATTTTCCCTGGGATGAGCGGGACGATGTTCTGGATTATGTCTTCAAGAAATACGGCAAAGAGCGGACAGCCATGGTCTCCAGCCAGGTTTTTTTAAAACCACGATCTGCGATCCGGGAAGTGGGAAAGGTCCATGGATTATCTAATGAAGAGATCAAGAGTATCACGAAGCGGATCGGCTGGTACGCTTCCCGCCGGGACCTGGAGCACTGGGTTCGCACCGATCCGCGCTTTGCCAATGTGGATCTGGATGATACGCTGATCCGTGTATTGCGGGAGAGTGAGAAGATCGTCGGTGTGTTCCGCCATCCGTCTGTCCATCCTGGCGGTGTGGTCATCGTGCCGGACGAGATCCGGAAATATGTGCCGGTCCTCGTGGCGCCGAAAGGCGTCCAGATCGTGGAGTGGGAAAAAGACCAGGTGGAAGACTCAGGGCTTTTGAAGATCGATCTTTTGGGAAACCGGAGCCTGGCTGTGGTCCGGGACACGATACAGCAGGTGAACCTGAATCATGGCGAAGCGGCATCCCGGAGCAAATATGTGGATTACCACCAGATCCAGCCCGTGGGTGATGACAAGACAGAACAACTCATGAAAGCGGGGAAGACAATAGGTGTTTTTTACATCGAAAGTCCGGCCACACGGCAACTCTTGGCTAAAGCCGGTGTGGTGGATTTTGAGCATGTGGTGATCTATTCATCCATCATTCGCCCGGCGGCCAATCGGTTCACCAATATCATGCTGGCCCGGATTCATGGGGAAGAATGGGAATTGATCCATCCGGATCTGAGTTTCTTGGCAGAGAGTTATGGCATTATGGTCTATGAAGAACAGGTTTCCATGGCAGCCATGACCATGGCAGGGCTGGAGTATGCGGAAGCGGAAGCATTGCGGAAAACCATGAGCCGGGATTCCATGCAGCATCTCATCCTTTCATGGAAAAATCAATTCATGGAAGGATCGCTCCGGCGGGGTTATTCGCCTAACATGATCAAGGATGTGTGGGATATGATCGCTTCCTTTGTGGGCTATTCGTTCTGCAAACCCCACTCTGCATCTTACGCCATGCTGTCTTTTACCTGCGCCTATCTTAAGGCCCACTTTCCGGCAGAATTTCTGGCAGCAGTGATCTCTAACCAGGGCGGATTCTATTCATCGTACGCCTACATGAGCGAAGCACGAAGGTTCGGGATCCAGATCCTGCCACCAGATGTGAACCGCAGTCACCAGAAATGGCGTGGGCGACAAGGGAAGATTCGCATGGGATTCATGAGCATCAAGCGACTCCAGCAGAAAGCAGTGGATACTATTTTAGATGAACGAAAGGCAGGTGAATTTGATTCATTGGATGATTTTCTTTCCCGGGTGGACCTGGACCTGGCAGATGCCATGGCGCTGACCAATGCGGACTGTTTCAAAAGTTTAGCATTGAAACTGACCCACCGGGAACTGGCCTACCAGGTGGCGGGGTTTTATCTGCAGCATGGGGTGCGGGAACCGTTGCATGCATCACCGGTAAATACTGACCTGAGTGATGAAGACCGTTTCCGGTTGGAGTTGGATGCATTTGGCTATCCTTTGTCTGTTCACCCGGTGGCCAGGTATCGCCCTATGCTCAGTCAACGGATCAGGTATGCCAGGGATATTCCAAATTATTTTGGTCAGTCGATCTACCTGATCGGTGTTTACATTACCCGTAAGGAATCTGTGACTCGCCAATCTGATCCAATGGAATTTTTAACGTTAGAAGATGAGACAGATATTTATGAATGTGTTCTATTCCCGGAAGTGTTTCAGGAATTTGGTGATATGCTGCATTGGGAAACGCTCTTTATCATTCGTGGAACCATCGAAGAATCTTTTGGAGTTTACAGTGTTACGATCGAAAAAATGGCGAGCCTGCAGCAGTGGGTGCGCCGTTTGAACCGTGAGCATCTTCCAGCGGCACATGCTGGGCGATAGATTGGCCTATAGTAAGTATGTGTAAAAGGAAAAGGATATAGGAAATATTTTTCATGGTATTACATAATTACCGACCTTCTTTCCAAAACTGCTTATAAATAGCCCCTCTAAATTTATCGTCCCTAGTGGATCCCTCTGGCTGTTTCCAGTTCATTTGGGACATAATAATAGCTACAAAATTGCGTTTTGGATCAACCCAGAAATGTGTATTCTCGTAGCCACCACCAATCCATAAGCCTGCTTCACCATGTTCTTTGACCCGCATTGAATCGCCACTTACCCAAAGATTATAGCCATTATAACCGTAGGGGCTATCTAATAACGTATGGGGAGAATAAATATCTTCAATAGTTTCTTTTTCTAAAAAGCGTATCCCATTTAAAGTACCCCGGTTCAATAACATGCGTAAAAAATCAGCATAACCATCTGCCGTTGCGAGCATTCCTTCACCGCCTAAGTATAATTCATGATTTGGGTCATAGTCTGGCACATCCGGGCCAAATATGTCTAATTCTCCAGGATAAGCTTTTCGCAGTATAGTATCCTTTGCACTGAATGTAGGGAGCAGGGTGATATTTGGATGCGATCCATACTGCAATCCTTCAATACCTAACGGCTTTGTCAATCGTTCCTCCACTAGTTGTTTAAGACTTTTGCCTGTTGCACGTTCTGCTACCAATCCCAGAACAGTGGTATTAGTACCATAAAAATGTTTTGTTCCTGGGTGTTGGATCAGCGGCATTTCTGCCAACCGATCTATGAGTTCCTGGGAATTTTTAGCTGTTGGAAGATTTTTTGTGGCGAGTAATGAATCCAAGCAGTGAATATTAGTTTTTGCGTAGTAGAATCCTGCCTTATGGTTCATTAAGTGTGAGACCGTCATTACCGAATCGGTTGGCACCAGTTCAAATGGACAGGCTTCTTCTGTATTACCGGAATTTATTTCGCTTAATATTTCCCCTTCTTTCGTTACCGCTACTTTTAGGTTTTCAAATTCAGGAATGTATTCTGTAACGGGTTCATTCAGACTTAAAATACCATCTTCTACAAGATCCAAAGCGATTGTAATAGTAATGATCTTGCTCATGGACCAGATCCTGAACCAGGTTTGTCCGTTGACTTCTACAGAAGGAAGTAAATTTCTGTTTACTGAGCTATGTTCATAAAGAATATCGCCATCTATATCTTCCAAACGAGCATATATTACAGGGTCTAAACCTTTCTCTACATAGCTATCAAGGATCATGTTCAAAGAATCTTTATTTCTTATAAAATCATGACCATCAGTTTGTGAACTGCATGAGAGAATAGTTAAGGATAAAATGAAAATTGAAAGAAGAATTGTTAAAAAGAATTTTTTAATCATGAAATAATTATATTGTAAAAAAAGGCTCAACGAGCCTTTTTTTATTTTTTATTTATTTAAGAGTTATTTAACCAGTGTCATTTTCTTAATCTCACGAAATTTATCTCCCGCTTTCATCTCATAGAAATAAATACCGCTGGTTACATTCTCTCCAATTTTATTTTCTCCGTTCCAAAGATAATTATATGAACCTGCTTCAAGCCTACCTTTATTGAATTCTACAATTCGTTGACCCAAAATATTATATATATTGATCTTTACTTCTGCACTACTTGATAGTCCAAATGAAATGGATGTTATTGGATTAAAAGGGTTAGGGTAGTTATCATTTAGGTAAAACTGGTCTGGGAAAATATTCTTATCAATGTCTAAAGTGATACAAATTGTTCCTGGATCAAAATCTTCAACAGGCAGGGGTGGGTCTAACTGCCAAGAATCTTCTGGTAATATATAATCCCCCCAGGCGCAGTCGTTGTTGGCGTCGGCATGTTGATAACGAGCACGAAACCGACCAAAGCCAAATCCGCCACCTTCTTCCACATGAGCTGCTGCAGACACATCATAGAATCCCCAGGTATAGAGCATGTGCCATGGGAAAGGTCCTGTAAATGAAGTGGTAACAGAATACGTTCCATCACCATTTGCTGAGGCGATCGCTGTATAATCATCACCCAGCCCTTGTAGGTATTTAAGCCATCGGTCCTTGATTGATAAGTATACAGAATCCTCTGCAAGATTAAATCCATCAGCATCAGCATCCGTCATATTAATAGTAAATGTAATATCAACGGTCTGTCCACTAGGGATAGTACCAGTAACTGGTAGATCATAGTAACCTGAAAGTTCCAGTTCTAGGAGTCCTGAACCATCTTCTGCCCCAAGGATAAAGTTTCGGTTACCACCACCAAATTGCGGGGAGTCTTCCCACCCAATGCCATCATAAATATCACCGTATGTAGAGTTGAGAACTTCAATTGATGACGAATCCAATTCCATATAATATTTAAATTCATTTTCAGTGCTTGGAAAGCCTGTAATGCTTGTTGCCAGACTAAATATATTTGTACCGGGTGTACGGGTCATCTCACAATTTGCTGGGTCAGCACAGTTCCAACCATTGAATCCGCCGCGTACCTGCATCTGATCCCCTCGGGCCACACTGAATACTGGCATCCCAGTTGCACCTTCTTCATCCAGCCATTCTGTCATATCAACTGAGAATATGACTGTTTTTGTTATTGGATCTCCCTGATATGGAATGGTAAAGCTGGTGGATCCAGTGACCGAACCATCGTCTTCAACAGTAAAAACTTGGTTTGACTCACCAATAATGTCTAATAGCCAGGTACCATAACCATCGCTGCCATCGCAAGCTTCACATGTGGTACCATCGCCGTTATCAGTATCAATGGCACCCCATTCATATGAACTGGGTCCTACAACACTGTCAATCACTGCTGTCCACACACCATCATTGGCGGTTTCATCTCCATTTGTGCCATCATCATAACCTTGGACCGTGGCCCAATTAGAAAACAGGCCTTTAAATCTAATATCTTGAAACCCATTATCTTCATCTATCACGGTCAGTGTAACGTTGGTATAGACCAATTCTGCATCAGTTGGTGGCTGATTGTCAAAATATACCCAGGCAAGGGTTGTATCAATGGAGACAGAAGCGCTTCTGTTATTGATACTTTCCCAACCGTCCGATCCGTGCTGGAACTTATACAATATATATGAACCTGAAGATGGGAATGAATATTGTCTGGACCAAAACTCTGAATTTTCTTCTTGCATTAGTGGTTCACCGTTCCAGCTATTCATGTAGCCCGCAACGTACATGGTATCGCCATCATACCCGACTGAATAGCAGTGAATGGCAGTCTGCCGATTTTACTTTTAGTCCTGTTACCCCGTCAAAACAAGTTGAAGACCACGATCGTTGGACCCTGAATACTACACTGAACCAGCCTGGAGAAATGGAAT
>JYMV01040807.1_pt1 | contig 10147 bp, 9 predicted proteins | sample 338911 | NCBI WGS metagenome assembly JYMV01 (sample SAMN03354496, study PRJNA234377) | hydrothermal vent metagenome | biome: Deep sea; feature: Hydrothermal plumes at the Eastern Lau Spreading Center, Western Pacific Ocean; material: Seawater | place: Tonga | collected 2009 | depth 2000 m m
TATATTGGTTGCCGATTCGGTTGAGAATGAACTCAACCATCTAATATTGCTTTTAGAAGACTACAAAGCTCATCACTATGAGTTTGATAGGATACTCAATATCTTAGATACAAACGATGAACAAGAAGCGATGGCAGTTGTCCAACAGAAGGATATAGATATTCTTTTTGTCTCAAACGACATGGAGAAGGTAGCATTTAGTGCATACAAAAAGGATAGAGAGACTCTAATTATTTCAGTCTCTGATAAGCCTCAACGGATTAGAAAGTGGTGTATCGACCATCTGATAAAGCCTCTATCACAAGAGCTAATCAATCTTAGGGTTAGAAGCTATTTGGATATTGTGATTAGTCGGAAAGTTGGAATCAAGGATTATCATAAAAAGGTTATTTACGACCTGTCTATTGTGCCGAATCTCCAACTCTTTTGGAGAGACTACTTTACAACCTCATCTAATCTCAATGGAGTTATTCACCTAATATACAGCCTTGGATTGAAACAGATAGACAGAGGGGTTGCCTCTACTATTGAGATAATTGAGGAGGATAAAAATTTCACTTTCAAATTTCTAACTCAGTTGGATAAGGAGATAATGGACTATCTCACAAGTCTTAAAAGAGATGTAGAGTTCCAACAAAAAGAAGATGGATTACTCTTTGAGGTCTCTCTCGACGAAGAGGATATTATCAACGAAAAGGCAGGAGAACTTGAAGATTTGGCTCTTGAATACCTCTCCTATGACAAATTAGAGATACTCAATGACTTTCTAGCCCAAAGTGAAATAGCTGAGAGTGAGGAGAAGTTAGAGGAATTCAAGGAAAAAATAACCAAATCTGAAAAACTTCAAGAAGATGAAATAGATAGCTATATTGACCATAAGAGAAATCTAGGACAAAAGAGATATACATTTCTGGATAGATTAGATATGAAAATCTTTTCTAGCATAGTTGATGCTTTGAGAAAGATATTAGAGGGAGAAAAAGAGAGAATAACTATCGATGAGGTGGCGAAAATTGAGGACTACATTTCCAACTTGTCCAAGATTTTAGGGATATACCAATCTGCAAAAGAGGTTGTTATCCGTTTAGGTAAATTGGAAGAGCTTCTATTAAAAAATGGTAAAAAGATAGAAGATAGCGGAAAAAGTGGAGTAGAAGCTATCGGGCTACTGGTTACCACTTTGGAAAATTGGAGAGATAAGCTATCTAATAGAAAAGAGAGTAGCGAGGATTTTATAGATAGCGAATTGGTGGATAATTTGGAGGCAGTGGCTACAAAATTACTAAATTGAACTAAATAAACTTGACATAAACTAACTCAATGTTATATAATATCGCTGGTTTTGCAAAGGAGGTAATCCGTTGGAAGAGAAGAAACAAGATGAGACTATTGAAATAGAATCAAGTCAAGAGAGTTCATCTGAAATGGTAGATGAACTTGAAGCAAAACTAAAAGAGTGCGAAGACAAATATGTTAGGGTGTTTGCGGAGTTCGAAAACTATAAAAAGCGACTTGAAAAAGAGAAGTTACAAGCTATTGAATATAGCTTAGAGAACTTCGCAAAAGATATATTACCCGTTCTAGACCATCTCCATATGGCTATCAAGTCGGCTGAAACTGACCCAAATGTGGAGCAACTAAAAGAGGGAGTAGAGATTACCCTAAAAAATTTCCTCTCAATGCTCCAAAAACATGGAGTAGAGAAGATAGATACTCAAAACGGGTTTGACCCAAATCTCCATGAGGCAGTGATGCGAGTTGATAGCGATGAGGTTGAAAGCGGGGAGATTGTTGAAGTTCTCCAAGACGGCTATAAACTCCGCGAAAGAGTTCTAAGAGCCACAATGGTAAGTATTGCAAACTAAATTTAGGAGGTGAAACATGGCAATTATTGGAATTGACTTAGGAACAACTAACTCATGTGTAGCAGTATATGAAGCTGGTGAAGCGAAAATTATCCCAAATAAAGAGGGACGAAATACAACCCCATCAGTTGTAGCCTTTACAGACAAAGGGGAAACTCTTGTAGGAGACCCTGCAAAGAGACAAGCTATTACCAATCCTCATAAGACTATCTATTCAGTTAAAAGAATTATGGGTCTTATGATGAATGAAGAGAAAGCAAAAGAGGCTCACGATAAAGTTACTTACGAAATTGTAGATAAAAACGGAATGGCTGCGGTAAAAGTGGCTGATAAGATATATACTCCGCAAGAGATTTCGGCAAAGATACTAACCAAATTGAAAGAAGATGCAGAAGCCTATCTAGGAACTAAGGTAACCGATGCAGTTATTACCGTTCCAGCATACTTCAACGATTCTCAAAGAAAAGCTACAAAAGAGGCAGGAGCGATTGCTGGACTAAATGTATTGAGAATTATCAACGAACCTACCGCATCGGCTTTGGCTTATGGACTTGATAAGAAAAGTGATGAGAAGATATTGGTCTATGATTTAGGTGGTGGGACTTTTGATGTTACCGTTCTCGAAATTGGTGATGGAACTTTCGAGGTTCTAGCTACTGATGGAAATGCTTTCCTAGGTGGTGATGACTTTGATAACAAAATCCTAAATTACCTAGTTGATGAGTTCAAGGCTGAGCACGGTATCGATTTGAGAAATGATAAGATGGCTCTTCAAAGATTGAAAGATGCAGCTGAAACTGCTAAAAAAGAGCTTTCATCAGCTACTGAAACTGAAATAAATCTACCATTTATTACAGCCGATGCCACAGGACCTAAACACTTAGTTAAGAAAATTACCCGAGCCAAATTCGAGGCAATGATTGAGCCTTTACTAGAAGAGACTAAAACACACATTAGAAGAGCTTTGGACGATGCAGGATTAGAACCTAGTGATATAGATGAAGTTATCTTAGTTGGTGGTTCTACCAGAGTTCCAAAAGTTCAGGAAATAGTTTCTGAAATGTTCAACGGAAAAGAGTTGAACAAGTCTGTAAATCCTGATGAGGTTGTGGCTGCTGGTGCTGCTATCCAAGGTGGGGTATTAAAAGGTGATGTTAAAGATGTTCTATTACTCGATGTTACCCCTCTCTCTCTCGGAATTGAGACACTTGGAGGAGTTACTACTAAGATAATTGAGAAGGGGACAACTATTCCAGTGAAAAAATCCCAAATCTTCTCAACAGCCGAAGACAACCAAACAGCGGTTACTATCCATATTGTTCAAGGTGAAAGAGAGTTTGCAAGAGATAACAAGTCTCTCGGTAATTTCGAACTTTCAGGAATTCCACCAGCTCCAAGAGGTGTCCCTCAAATTGAGGTTACCTTTGATATTGATGCTAATGGTATCTTGAATGTTTCGGCAAAAGATAAGACTACCGGAAAAGAGCAATCTATCACTATTACAGGTAGTAGCGGACTCTCAGAAGAGGAAATCAACAGAATGGTTCAAGAGGCAGAAGCTAACAAAGAGGCTGATAGAAAACGAAAAGAGTTAGTAGAGGCTCGAAACCAAGCAGATAGCATTATCCACCAAACTAAGAAGAGTTTAGATGAGGTGGCAGACAAGATAAGCAGTGAAGATAAATCAGCAGTTGAGAAAGCTATCTCTGAACTTGAAAACCTTGTCCAAGATGAAAATGCTACAAAAGAGCAGATAGAGACTAAAACCCAAGAGCTAATCACTGCAAGCCAAAAAATCCACATGGCTAAACAACAAGCAGGAGCAGGGCAAGAGCAACAATCACAAGCTAAAAAAGATGATGACGATGTGATTGATGTTGAAGATGTTCAAGAGGATAAGAAGTAGATAGCTCTACTTTTCTGGGAGGGGGAATTTCCCCCGTTCCATTTAGTGATGGTGCGAAAAGAGGGATATATCTACCTCTTTCGCATTTTGCAACTCTCCATTTTTCCACTTCTCTACCGCTTCTAGAATTGTTATTCTCTCTTTACCAACATAGAAAACCTCTATCCCAGAATTTATTGCCAATTGGAAAGGTCTCTCACCAATGTGGGACATTAGTAGGGTTTTTACTCCATGTTCAATTAGCAACTGGACGGCTCTAATTCCCGATTTTTCCCTATTTTCCACAAATTGAATATTTCCAACCTCATCGACAATCGCAAAATATTTCACTTTTCCAAAAACAGGGCTGATAGCACTATCTGGCTTATTGCTTTTTACAGGCATAGCAATCATAATATCTCCTTGGGTATGTATTTTGCAATATATCTATTTGGATAGAATAGCACAAAATATTTTGTAGGAGAGATAATGAAATCCAGAATAGCCCAAATAGCTTCTATCTCGATAGTGGCTACATCGCTACTATTTGGCGGTGAGACTCTTTCAAAAGAGATGAAATTAGTAAATTACTTACAGGCTAAATTTTCTAGTAATCCAAATATTAGAAATCTAGCTATATCTATTGCAGATGTTCAACCTATTCCAAACTCCAAAGAGTGGGAAGGGGTAAAAATACACTTTTCAGGACAATTTAGACAAGGAAACCGCTTTTTTCCATTCTCTGATAAACAGATATTTTTTACAGATGGAAACAATTTCACTGAAAACCTCACAAGCTTAGACGGTCGAGATTGGAAAAGCCTATTTGCTCCGAAAATTGAGGCTAAACACTACTCACCATCTCATCTCCTATTTGGGAATAGCGATGCTAAACACAAAATAGTGGTATTTAGCGACCCTCTCTGTCCATACTGCAAAAGCAGAGTGCCAAAGATGTTGGAGTATGTAAAAAAGTATCCTAAGACCTTTGCAGTCTATTACTACCATCTACCGCTTGAAAGAATTCACCCGGCTTCTGTTCCACTAGCGAAACTTATGTATATTGCTCAGGCTCGAGGGGATAAAGAAGCAGTAATCAAGGCTTACAACACTTCTGTAAATCCTCGCGAAAGTGATGAGAAAAAGATATTAGAGGAGTTCAACAGAGCCACTGGATTGAAATATAGTGAAACTGATTTACATAGCAATTTGGCAAATCAAGCCATCGCAAAAGATAGAGCTACTGCAAAAGAGTTAGAAGTTAGAGGAACTCCTACTATATATCTAGATGGTAAAAAGGTTGGAGGTAACTTTTACGAAAAGATAGAGAAGGTAGATTAAGGGACGGGGCTTCTGCCCCTATTCTTTTATCTCCTTTATCGCCTTTTCAAGAGATTCCATATCTGAAATAGTGAGGGTTGGGATAGATTTCACAATTCTCCTATTTAGCCCCTTTAAGACTGCTCCGTGTCCAAATTCTATAAATATATCTACCTCATCGGCAATATTTCTAATACTCTCTTCATATTTGACAGGTGATACAAGTTGTTTAGTGAGCAGTTCGACCGCTTCACTTTTGGAGCTGTATGGTTGAGCTGTAACATTTGAAACAATAGGGGTAGAAAAATTATCTTTCACAACCCTATCCAATTCATCTCGTAATTTTTCGGTAGCACTTTCCAATAGTGGGCAGTGACTTGCTACTGACATATTTAGAATAATAGCTCTTTTCGCCTTTGCCTCTTTTAGTTTTGGTTGGATATATTCCAAATCGGACTTTATCCCTGCGATAACTACCTGCCCGTTTGAGTTGTAATTAGCTCCCCAAACTTGTCTCCCTTCGCTTCTCGCCTCTTCACATATACTATTTACAACATCATTAGATAGACCAATAACTGCCATCATACCCGCATCAATACCGCTACAAGCCTCCTGCATAAGTTTTCCGCGAGTATGAACCAATTGAACAGCTTCAAGAGTGGAGACTGCCCCGGTAGTGGCAAGGGCTGAAAATTCACCTAAGGAGTGTCCTAGTAGATAGTGAGGGGTAATATCTATCTCTTTTAAAAACAGCTCTTTTGCTACTAAACTAATTAGTAGTATTGCAGGTTGGGTAAATTGAGTCTTCTCCAAATCTCCATTTTCAACAAACATCAAACCCGGGAAATCTATTCCCATACTTTCAGAAACAGAATCTATTAGCTCCTTAGCTAATGGACTATTTTCATAGAAATCTTTTCCCATGCCGACAGCTTGACTACCCTGTCCGGGAAATATGAAAGCTACCTTTTTCACTATCGTTCTCCTAATAAAATATTGGAAATTCTACCTATTTTCTGGAATTTGGAAATAGACATCTCCTATCTATTACTCGAATTGGAAAGTCCCCCAAATCTTCTCTCGATGGTATAGAACTTCTCCAATATCTGTTGTAGCTCCTCTGGTGTGAAATCTGGCCATAGAGTTGGAGTAAAGAAGAGTTCAGCATACGATATTTGCCATAGTAGAAAATTGGAGATACGACTATTTCCCCCTGTTCGAATTAGAATATCAACGGGGGTAGATATATCTAAATACTTTTCTAAATTTGTCTCGTCTATCCTGTTTCCACTATCTACAAGCCTCCTAACAGCCCTTACAATTTCGTTTTTTCCTCCATAGTTTAGGGCTAGATTCTGAACCAACCTATCCCCGTTCCTAGTCTTGTATTCCAACTCTTTTATAGCCTGTTGCAACCTATCTGAAAATCTAGATATATCCCCGATAGCTCGAAATCGAATACCACTATCCAAATAGGTTGAGGTCTCATGCTCCAAATATCTAGCCAATAGTTGCATCAAAAAAGAGACCTCCATTTTTGGCCTTTTCCAGTTCTCGGTTGAAAAAGCATATAGGGTAAGTTGGGATATATCATCTCGCTTAGAAGCAAATTGGGTAATTTGTCGAACCACTTCACTACCTATCTTATGTCCCTCTATCCTCTTCTCTCCTCGTCTCTCAGCCCATCGACCATTTCCGTCCATAATGATTGCTACATGCAGTTTTTCCATTCACTCTCTTTCTCTATGGGATAAAAATCTCTTTGTATGTTTTCGGCTCTTCAACCTCATCGCTACTCTCTTCATCGTCAAAAGAGAAAAAATCCCATATACTCTCTTTTGTCTCTGGCAACTCCTCCTGTTCTGTCTCCAATTTAGGTTGGCTCTCCTGTTGCGATTCCATATTTTGCGAAAACTCTATAATAGGAGTTTGTTGATGAGGTGGCTCATTGAGAATAATATTTTCACTCCAAAATCCCTCAATAGAAGCAGTTGGACTATCGATATAGATATAGTCAGAGCTATCAACCTGTTGCCACTCCGGAAGGGGGATAGGGTGGAGGGTGAGGATTTTGGTTTTCAACTTTTTTCCTGAACAGAGTCGAACTACTATCTGATAGTAGATATTGCTATCCGGTTTCTGTCTTGGAATAATAGCTTTACACCTCTTCTCATTGCACTCCATTACCTTTCTTCGAAAGGTATCCATATGGCTATTTCTAAATAGGAGATAGGCGGAACTTACCACCTCTCCATTAGTGGTAGATATTTCGAATATAGTTGGATATGCTGGAATATAGAAAGGAGGCTCTTCATGAACTATACCGCTAAGAAGTTTTATATATAGAGAGACTATTACAAAATATTTTTTCATTCAAAAAAGATAGAGTCGGGTTCTCGTTTATATACAGTTGTTAAAACTTTTCCTTTTGAATGGAGTTCATAGGCTATTTTGTCCTTGCTAAATTCCAATAGCTTCACATATTCATCATCTCTAAGTCCAAATTTTAGAGCCTCAAAAAATGATTTATAGTCATATACACTATCTTGACCAACCATAGAGCCATTGTCAGTATCATCTATCAATTGACATACATAGCCATCTTTTTCGGTATAGAGAAATCTAGTCCCTTTTTTATATGTCTTATTGTCAATAATTTTCCCATTGTGAGATGATATTTTGATGATTTTGTGAGCATACAGCCCAGAGAGACAGCTAGATAGAGTTTTACGGACTGACCAGACACCTGTTAAATCCACCTTTTCATCAGTTACATTTTTTATTTGGTTAAGTTCAATAGTCTGCTCTTCGGGTTTGGTCATATTCACCTCATCAGATGGAATAAATCGCGATTCTACCCGTTTAGCTTTATCAACATTGCTACTGATATAGCGAATCTGAACCCTTTCACCAAATCCATCAATAGGAACATTATCAGCTATCTTAGCAGTTGTAATTATCTCAACACTACCTATATCATCAATCTGCCAGTTTGGTAACTCAATTTGGGGGATAGTAAAATTTTGGGTTTTGTATATATCTCCAACATTATCAACAGCTTCTATATAGTATTCGATTTGTTTAGTAGTTTTTAGAGGAGCGGGTAGGATAGCCTCACACATTTTATCAGGGTCGCAATTCATATAGACCGTATAGAAAGGTGCATTTTGGAGAGTTGGGGAAACTGGACGAAAGTAAAGTTTCGCACTTTCGAACCCGTGATAGTAGTCTTTCATCTTTGTAGTCAATTTGATTCTGTATTCAGGCACGAAATATTTTACTGGATAGTGTTCAATAACGATATATCCAAAGAGATTGGAGAGAAAAAGGAGAAATATAGGAAAAGTTCGTAACACTTAGAGCCTCCCTGTCTATTTTCTATATTATATCAACAGGGAGGGGGAGAGATAGGGAATATTAGGAGATTAGAAATCTCTTTCCAAAAGTTTAGAGACTTTTAGAATTGTGATAATTCTATCTTCTTTTTTACCTACACCCTCAATTAGGCTTTTATCTTGGGTGGTAGCTTCTGGTGCAGGGTCGATATTCTTCTTTTCAATTCTCATAGCTTGATTTAGTTTATCGATTACAAACCCAGCTGTTTCGTCCCCATCTTTTAGAACAATATATCTTGTGTCTTCATTGGTCTTAGTGGCAGGAACTCCAAATTTTATCCGCAAATCGATTAGAGGAATAACACTACCCCGCAAGTTGAAAACTCCTAAAACAAACTGAGGGGTGCGAGGCACTCTGGTATATTCAATAGGTTTGATAATCTCCTGAATAGTCAAAATAGGGATAGCATACTCCTCTTCTCCAACCATAAATCCTACAAGTTGAAGCACCTCATCATCGGCAACTATTTCAGACTGGTTCTGTTGCTGTTGTTGTTTTTGAAAAACCTCTTGTAATTTTGCACTCATCTCTACTCCTTGCTACTAGTCTAAACCTAGATTTCTACGAACAACATTTACAATATATTCAGGAGAATAAGGTTTAGTGATATATTCACTCATTCCAGCCTCAACTCCTCTCATTCTATCGCTCTTACTATTTCTGGAAGTAACAGCTAATAGAGGTAGATTTTTGAATTTGTTATATTTGCGAATTTCAGTTGCCAAAGTATATCCGTCCATTCGAGGCATCTCAATATCTACCATCACAGCATCTATATCATACTCACCGCTCTTCAATTTTGTAAGAGCATCGACCCCATCGGTAGCTTCAATAATTTGAACTCCAAGAGGTTTAAGAGCCGATTTCATAATTTTTCTATCTGTCTTACTATCATCAACTATCATAACTACATAATCTTCTGGTCCATTTTTAGGTTTAGATTGAGTAGTTTCGACTTGGACAGCTTGTGATTTTATCTCTTTTGCCATGTTCATAATCGCTGCAACATCAACAATTAGAGTAACTCCACCATCTCCCCTAATTGTAGCTCCAGCAATTCCGTCCATACCTTTAAGATATTCGCCAAGATTTTTGATAACTATCTCTTCTTGTCCTACAAGAGAATCTACAATTACCCCTATTTTCGATTCTGCCAATCCAAGAACGACCACATAGGTATGGTCTTGATTTTCGAAAACTCTCTCAACATCAAAAATATCAGCAAGATGGACAAGTGAAAGAACCTCATCGCGAAGTCTTAAAACTTGTCTATTTTCAACTGTGTATATCTCTTCTGGTGTAATTCGCACAGTTTCGAGAACTGACGCAAGAGGGATTGCATAATACTCTTCTTGAACTCCAACCAAAAGGGCTTGAATAATTGCGAGAGTTAGAGGTATCTTCAATTTCATAGTTGTCCCAACATTTACCTCACTCTCTATATCGATAATACCATTGAGCTTCTCAATGTTGGTTTTAACAACATCCATACCAACCCCACGACCGGATACATTGGTTACCTTGGCTGCCGTTGAGAAACCAGGTCTGAATATTAATCCGAAAGCCTCTTTATCTGTCATTTGAACGGCTTCTTTTTCGGAAAGAATCCCTTTTTCAATAGATTTCTGTTTTAGCAATTCAGGATCCATACCTTTTCCGTCATCGGTGATTTGGATAACGA
>JYMV01025734.1_pt1 | contig 10145 bp, 8 predicted proteins | sample 338911 | NCBI WGS metagenome assembly JYMV01 (sample SAMN03354496, study PRJNA234377) | hydrothermal vent metagenome | biome: Deep sea; feature: Hydrothermal plumes at the Eastern Lau Spreading Center, Western Pacific Ocean; material: Seawater | place: Tonga | collected 2009 | depth 2000 m m
CTGGAATAGGCACTAGCAAATTAAGTGGTACGCTGTCTGGATGCTTGTCTAAATTTGCCAAAGATCTTAGCATTGAAGCTCTATCTGTTTGTTCTTCACCTAAGCCTAAAATACCACCACTACAGACATGAATATCAGCATTCTGTACAGATTCTAACGTATCTAATCGATCTTGAAAAGTACGAGTAGTAATCACGTTAGGGTAATTTTCTTTAGAAGTATCAAGGTTGTGATTGTAGTAATCTAGCCCTGCTTCTTTCAGGGTAAATGCTTGCTCTTGAGTAAGCATACCTAAAGTTACACAAGTCTCCATGCCCATGGCTTTAACGCCTTGAATCATAGGGATAACCTTATCTAGACTTTTATCAGTAGGATTTCTCCATGCAGCACCCATGCAAAAACGTGTAGCACCCTGGTCTTTTGCAGTTTGAGCCTGCTCCAAAACTAAATCAATTTCCATTAGTTTTTCACGCTCAAGACCTGTGTCATATTTAGAGCTTTGAGAACAGTAAGAGCAATCTTCTGGACAGGCGCCAGTCTTAATATTAAGCAAAGAGCTTACCTGAACATAATTTGGATCAAAATTATCTCTATGAGTTGTGTGTGCTTTGAACAATAAATCATTAAATGGCATAGCAAATAATGCTTCCACTTCTTCAAGCTTCCAGTCGTTTCTTATTTCTGTCATAAAGATATTAAATGAATAAATTAGATTGATTATTTTAACTCAATCTAATTACTGTAGACGTAAAAAAGCCGTGCAATTGCACGGCTTTTTTATCAGTAGAAATTAACTATTACAAGCGGGTGAGTTGCACAACGTAATGCAGTTACCTCTTCCATCTTAAGAGTGATATAAGAATCGATCATATCATCAGTAAATACACCACCTGCTGTTAAGAAGTCACGATCTGCATCAAGAGCTTCTAACGCTTGATCAAGTGAAGATGCTACTGTAGGGATCTTCGCCTTTTCAGCCTCAGACAATTCATATAAATCTTCTGTAGCAGGCTTACCTGGGTCAATCTTGTTCTTAATACCATCAAGGCCGGCCATTAACATTGCAGAAAACGCTAAGTAAGGGTTTGCTGTTGGATCTGGGAAACGTACTTCAATACGCGTACCTATAGGGTTTGCAACGAAAGGAATACGAATCGCAGCAGAACGGTTTTTTGCAGAGTATTGTAAAATCTCCGGCGCTTCAAAACCTGGCACTAAACGCTTGTAAGAGTTAGTTGATGCATTACAAAATGCATTTAACGCTCTTGCGTGTTTAATAATACCACCTACATAGTGTAGAGCCATTTCACTTAAGTTACCGTAAGCACCTTCTTCATAGAACAAGTTTACGCCGTCTTTAGCAATTGATTGGTGAACGTGCATACCATTACCATTGTCACCAACGATAGGCTTAGGCATGAATGTTGCAGTCTTGCCGTATACGTGTGCTACGTTGAAAACACAGTATTTTAAGATTTGAGTTTCGTCTGCTTTTTTAACTAACGTGTTATACAATGCACCGATTTCATTTTGACCTGCTGTACCCACTTCATGGTGATGTACTTCAGTCGTAACACCCATGCTTTCGATAGCTAGACACATTTCAGCACGAAGATCCATCATTGAGTCTACTGGTGGTACTGGGAAGTAACCGCCCTTAACGCCTGGACGGTGACCTGTATTGCCACCAGGAAAGTCACTACCACTTTCCCAAGCTGCTTCCTCAGAATGTACTGAGTAGCTACATGCACCCATAGTATTCTCAAACTTAACCGAGTCAAATACAAAAAATTCTGGCTCGTTACCGAAATAGGCAACATCACCAATGTTTTGCTCTTGCATATACTTTTCAGCACGTTTAGCAATTGAACGAGGATCTTTTTCATAGCCTTTCATGTCTTCTGGCTCGATAATATCACAACGAACAATCATTGTAGATTCTTGAGTGAATGGGTCCATAACACACGCATCTAGGTCTGGCTGTAGAATCATGTCTGATTCATTAATATCTTTCCAACCAGCGATTGAAGAGCCATCAAACATTTGGCCTTCTGCTAACTTAGCAGCATCAATTGTGTGTGCTGGAACACTTACGTGTTGCTCTTTACCTTTAGTATCTGTGAAACGGAAATCAACGAATTTAACTTCGTTATCCTTAATCATATTCATTACATCTTGTGCAGACATACTTTCTCCTATTTTAACTATTTATATTTACTAACAATTTTTGTTGAGTGCCTGCGCCGTTACAGACATAATCCTGTTGTTTTTAATGAAATATATTAGAAAAATCTACTATATTTATATCAAAAACTGCGCTTAATTCTACCCTATTTTCTCTACTAAAATAACAATCTCGTTTGAATTTTCTTTGATATCTAACACCTTGTGACCGTGCACCTTGCACCAAGCAGGAATGTCATGAAGAACACCTGGATCAGTAGCTAGCATTTCTATTGTATCGCCCGTTTCAATTTTTTCAATCATCTCACCCAGTCGAATCACTGGCATTGGACATAATAATTTCTTAACATCTAAATTGTTTTTCATCTTATTGCTCACTATTGTGTTGTAGGTTGAGCCAATCCTGAGGCTTTAAATACTTGTCGTACAATAACGCTTCAGGCGAGCCTTTCTCTGGTGAATATCGATACTCCCAGCGTACTAATGGCGGCAGAGACATTAAGATAGACTCTGTACGACCGCCCGTTTGCAAACCAAATAAAGTACCGCGATCATAAACTAAATTAAACTCTACATATCGACCGCGACGATATAACTGGAATTGTCTTTCATGATCAGTAAATGGCATATCTTTTCGTTTTTCAACAATTGGACGATAAGCCTTAATATAGCTATCACCGACACTTTGCATAAAAGCAAAACACTCATCAAAGCTACCTTTGTTTAGGTCATCGAAAAACAAACCACCAATACCGCGCTGCTCATCTCGATGCTTCATATAAAAGTAATCGTCACACCATTTTTTATACTTTGGATACACCTCTTCACCAAAAGGATCGCAAGCCTCTTTGGCGGTTTGATGCCATAAAACTGCATCTTCATCAAAGCCGTAATATGGCGTTAAATCAAATCCACCACCAAACCACCAAATAGGTTTTTCACCTGCTTTTTCGGCTACAAAAAATCTAACATTAGCATGTGAGGTTGGCGCATAAGGGTTGTTCGGATGAATGACTAGTGACACACCCAAAGCTGTAAAGCTTCGCCCTGCTAACTCTGGCCTTAGCGCGGTAGCAGAAGCCGGCATATTATCACCTCGAACAATAGAAAAGTTTACACCTGCTTGCTCAAACGCATCACCATTGGTCAATACACAAGTCAATCCATCGCCTGCATTGTTAGGCTTTTCCCATTTGTCTTTAATAAATTTAGCCTTACCATCTACCGCTTCTAATTGAGTGCAAATATCTGCTTGCAAGCCTAATAAATAAGCCCTAACTTGATCGATCATCTAATTTCTTCCCCGGTCTCTAAATTAACAATATGTGATGGTGCATTTTTTTGTGCATTTGGGCTTATTATAAAGTCTAATTGATCATTAAAATAAACACGTAATTTTAAGCTGGTTTGCGCCACAGGAAAACCTGAAACATTGGCACTAGTAGAAACAAGCGCACTATTTGTTGAATTACACAAATCAGCTATTAATGGATTATCAGTTAGTCTAATGGCAATCGTCTTCATGCCGCCAGTTAACAATATTGGAATGTTTGATGCTGCATTGAGTAAATATGTAGTTGGTTTATTACCCACTTTTACCTTGGTAAGTAGCTGCGGATTTTCAACAAAATTCTCAAAATGACTAATGTCATTAGAAATTAGTATTAGCCCCTTGTTGCTGGCTCGATGCTTTAGCTCAACAAGACATTGCAACGAATCAGAAAAAGGCAAGCAACTCAAGCCTTGAATAGTGTCTGTCGGCAAACTTACAACACCATCACGTAAAAGAATATTAACTGCTAATCGAGCTCTAAAATTCATGATTTTTTTGCCCTTGGATGACACTTGTCATAAACTTTGGATAATTCAAGAAAATCAAGATGCGTATAAACTTGTGTTGATTTAATACTTTCATGGCCTAAAAATTCTTGAGTAGAGCGCAGATCATGACTTGATTGTAGAAAATGAGTGGCTGCTGCATGGCGCAACATATGCGGATACACGTTCACTTTAATGCCTGCATTTAAGGCACGTTTTTTAATCATATTTTGTACGGATCTTACCCCAATTCTTTTGCCATTTTTATTAACGAATAATGCGTCTGAATGACGCTCCAATACATATTGATTAATTGCTTCTTGTGCTGATGTGCCAAGTGGCGTATGACGAGTTTTCCCACCCTTACCCATGACTGTTAAAAACCCCTGGGACAAGTCAACATCATCTACATTCAAATTAACCAATTCAGAGACGCGTAATCCGCACGAATAAATAACCTCAATAATAGCCACATCGCGACGCTCAAAACGAGCACCACCTTGCGGCTTTAATAATTGTAGCAACTGCTCATAATTTAGTGTTTCTGGCAAAGTTTGGGCTATTTTTGGCGTAGATAATTGCGCAGCACAATTATGCTTAAGCTGACCCTGATTAACCAAATAAGTTAATAAGCCACGCACAGAAGATAAATATCGGCGAATACTACGCGATGAAAGGTTTTTATGGCGCAACTGCATGATAAACAAATTAAGCACTTCAGAAGTCAGCTGTGGCCAATTAGATATTTTTTGAGAATTTAAGAAAATAATTAATTGATTTAAATCGCGCTCATAAGCTTGCTGAGTGTTAATCGCATAATTTCGCTCAATTTTTAAATACGAAATAAAATCAATTATTTGCTTTTTCACTTGATTTTTCTCAGCTTGACCATATCAATACATTTTACGCACATTAAAGGTAACTAGTAAATGACTACAAAACAAACACATTCATTTCAAACAGAGGTTTCTCAATTACTTCATTTGATGATCCACTCTTTGTACTCCAATAAAGAGATATTCTTACGTGAGCTAGTGTCAAATGCGTCCGACGCAGTTGATAAACTTAGGTTTAAATCATTATCAAATGACGCTTTAATTGAAGGCAAAGAAGAGCTTCAAGTATTTATTGAGGTAGATAAAGATGCGGGCACGATCACTATTACTGATAATGGCATCGGCATGACAGAAACTGAAGTGATGGAAAATATTGGTACTATTGCCAACTCAGGTACTAAAAAATTCTTACAAAGTCTGGATGAAAAACAAGCTGAAGATTCAAACTTAATTGGTCAGTTTGGTGTTGGTTTTTACGCATCATTTATTGTTGCTGACGAGGTAGTTTTAACCACTAGGAAAGCTGGTGACGATAAAGCTAACGGCACCATCTGGATATCTAAAGGCGAAGGTGAGTATTCTCTTGAAACTACAACTGTTGAAGATTTTGGTACCAAGATTACTCTACATATCAAGGATGCTGAAAAAGAATTCTTAGATGATTACCGCCTTAAAGGCATTATTTCAAAATACTCGGATCATATCACTGTACCAATTATGATGATCAAGCCGACAGAAGAAGATTCTGATACGGTTGAATATGAGATGGTTAATAAGGCCAATGCATTTTGGACGCAAGACAAAAAAGAGCTTAAGCAAAAAGATTATGATGAATTCTACAAATCATTAACCTTTGATTTTGAGGCACCATTAACTCAATTACATAATCGTGTTGAAGGCAAACTTGACTACACTTCATTATTATTCATCCCATCTAAAGCGCCATTTGACATGTGGGAGCCAAAACGTAAAGGCGGCATTAAACTTTATGCAAAACGTGTATTTATCATGGAAGACAATGATGAGTTAATGCCGATGTACTTACGCTTTGTTAAAGGTGTGATTGATACGGCTGTCTCGTGAAATTTTACAAGGCAATAAAGTCGTTGACACAATCCGCAAGGCATCAGTTAGCAGGATTCTGAAAGAGCTTGATAAAATGTCTAAAAATAAGCCAGAGAAGTATGCAACTTTCTGGAAAGAGTTCGGTATGGTTATGAAAGAAGGTGTGGTTGAAGATCCTAGTAATAAAGACAAAATTGCCTCTTTATTACGCTTCACTACTACCAAATCTGACAGTGAAGATCAGGCCACCTCTTTAGCTGATTACATTGCGCGTATGGGTGACGAGCAAAAAGATATCTACTACATCACTGCTGAAACTTACGCCGCAGCCAAAGGCTCTCCCCACTTAGAAATCTTCAAGCAAAAAGACATTGAAGTGCTACTTCTATCTGATCGTGTTGACGAGTGGATGGTAAACAACTTCACAGAGTTTGAAGGCAAGAATCTTAAATCAATCGCCAAAGGTGACTTGCAAGATTTAGACTCAAAAGAAGAAAAAGAAGAGAAAGAAAAAACTGCTGAAGGATACAAAGAAACACTAGAAAAAATGCAGAAGATTCTAGAAGCTCAAGTTAAAGAAGTGAAAATTTCTAATCGCTTGAGTGAATCCCCTTCTTGTCTGGTTGCTGATGAAAACGAGATGGGTGGCAACATGGAAAGAATCATGGCATCACTAGGTCAAGACGTACCTGAAACTAAGCCTATTCTTGAAATCAACCCAACCCACCCACTGGTTGAAAAACTTAAAACTAAAGTTGATGAAGATTTAGTGAATGTACTATTTGATCAAGCGGTACTTAGTGAAGGCGGTCAATTAAAAGATCCGGCTGAGTTTGTTAAACGCATGAATAAGTTAATTGGATAAAATTTAATTTATTGTCAATAAAAAAGCCCGGATATCCGGGCTTTTTTTTATTTAAAAATCATCAATTTTTCGTAAGATATCTTTAGCTCTAGAGTATCCCTGTCCAGCAGATCTTGTACACCATTTTTTGCCTCTGACATGTTTCTAGTTACCCCGTGACCACGGTAGTATGCCTTGCATACTCTAAATTGACCCTCTTTATCTCATTGATCAGCGGCTAACTTAAACCACTTAGGCTTCCCCTCCACCACCCAGTTGCCGCCTTGCCGCTATCATATAGTTTACCAAGCATTACTTGAGACCTTGCATGGCCTGTATTTGCAGTAATTTAGAGTAATTAGGGGGAGCTGGATAATCTTGCGTACAAATATGTACACTCGATAAACTAAAGTACGTAATTCTGATAGAATTTACAACTTAAGAAGCTTGGGACTACATTCAAACTAGCACACAAACACCTTATTGGTGACAATAAAGAGATAGTGAATGCAGTGGGTATTAAGTTTGAGGGTGATGGAGAAGCAAAGAAAATACGTCGAAGCCAACTAGAACTCCAAAAATCAACAGTACTTTTTTATATTTAGAATTTGTATGAATATGATAATTCGGCATTTGTTTGGGATTCTGCAGGGTTTGTAGCTAATCCAACCTTTAAGTTTTTATACCTTGCTCCAATAAAACTAGAGCTAACATCATCAGAGTCTTGCTCGTGATTTAGATTGCTTGTCACCATATGTTTAATTGAGAAGCTAATATCTTCATCCAAATCTTTACGATACGACAATCCATAATCTAACTGACTAGCTGTTGGCTCTAAGTTAATACTCTTATTACGATATGTTAGGCTACCATCGGAACCTGCAAGATTGGAAAGCCTTATTGACATACTTCCATCATCTACTCGATTCGGCTGACTGATGAAGAACGACACATTATCATCACCAAATAGATTCCTCTTGTTGGCAATCAGACTAAAACTTGTAGACTTAACATTACTTGCTGAATTGATAAAGCTATTATTTGGTCTAGTCATATTGGTATTAGCAAGTGTTGCAATACCAGTTAATGATAAATTTCTGCCTAATTGTGTTTGTGCTTTAAATGCAGTAAATGTGGTATTTGATTTAGAGCCTGATAGACTATAAGCATCATTACCCCTTCATCTTGAGTAATGCCAGCCATAAAGGTTATAGCGGAGTCTGATGGATTTCCATATTCTAATGATGCTACTAAAGACTTTCTTAGTCCAATAACATTATCATTACTTTGATTGATTGGATTAGTCATGCCAACAAGAAGCCTAGAGTCTCCTAACTGGTAAGTAGCACCAAGACCAATACCACCTTCGCCTGATTCTAAGTATGGAGTTTCGTAATCGTTTAGATTAATAGATGAATCAAAGTTAGACCCAAAGAAGCTTTGAACAGGTAGAGTGCTGGCACCTACAGTTAAGCTTGTTTCTAACTTATCTGTTTCGGATAGTTTCGATAAAACTTGACTGAAATCATCTTTCCAAGATAAATTGGCTAGACTTAAAGATGAGTCCAGTTTGGATAACTCAGATGTTAGATCAATTGTTGGAGTATCATTGTTAGATATATCAATACGTGTTGTCATATCATACTTAAAACCACCACTCAATGCATCATAGGCATAGCCAATTTCTCCATTCAACCCTCTAATCAATGCATCTCCAAATGACCTAGAGGTGCTGATTTTTGAGCTTCCTAAAGAGTATGATAGAGAACTTTGATTAGATTCTCCAGTATATAACCTTGTATAAGCAGAGGTTGTAATTGGATTAAGTGCTGCATAAATATCCATAATACCGTGTCCAAACTCAGTGTCATAACCGTGTTCTACACCATTTCCAAATGTAACACCTCCAGTATGTGTAAAGAACGAATTGTCAGCTGATGCCAACAATCTATCGGTTAATTGCCCTGGTGTGTGCGCTGGAAACGCTTCAGACAATAGTGCTACAGCTCCAGAAATCTGAGGGGCAACAAATGATGTTCCAGTTGCTTCTGTCCAGTAATAATCACTTCCACCACTATCATAAGCAGCTCCAGTAACTTCCCATCCATCTGCACCAAGACAGTATTCAGCAGTTGATCCACAAGGGGCTGATTTTCTAGTATAAGTTTCACTACCAGATGAGCCGGTTATTTCAACATTTACCGCTGTAATCCAAGCCTCTGCTAGTTGAGAGAACAATACAGGTAATGCAGCTTGAAAATCTGCATCTGTATAAGACGATATATTAGACAAAGCATAGACAATAACACCGTGGTCTTGGAAGTTATCTAGTGCCGTGATATATGTATTTGCTGAAGCTTCATTAGCTGTTAAACCACTTGAATTAAATTTTTGAGCAATACCATAGGCATTAGTCCACCCATTTGAACTAATATCTGACTGCAATGCATCTATTTGATAATCAATACCCCAGCTATTATTTTGAACAACAGCAGAACTAGCATTATCAGTTGCATTTGCCCAATGTGTCGGATAATAAGTGTTGCCATTTAGTTCTGAGTAGTCAGATATATGTAAACTGGCAGAAGGCGCGACCCCTTGCATTCCAGAGAACCCACTTGAACTTCCATTAACTTCTCCTGCGGCAACACTTGAAACAAATAAACCGTGATCAGTGCCTATAGATAATCCAGTTGCTGCATCTACGGTACCATATGTAGTTATTGTTTTATTGTTGAATTCATCATGACTATTGTAAAACCCGCTATCTAATATTGCTATAGTTTCTCCAGATCCTGTCAAACCATATCCATATGCTTTATGTGCATTAATAACTTCCAATGGATTCTGAATACTTACTGCACCGTCATTAAAGTCACCAAATTCATTTGTTGCTGCAAGTGTAGTAGCGTTTGATGAATTGTATGTTAGCTGCGTTCCAGTATTAAGTGCATATTCATTAATGATAATGTTTACCGATGTTGTCCCACTGGTTGACGAGTCTGCGCCTGATACACTTGATATCGAAATTGTTGCAGTTTCATCTCCTTCATTTACTGTATCTGCAGTTGGATTGAAAGTAGCTGTGCCTGTTGTCGCTCCAGCAGCAATTATAATATCAGATACATTGCCGTAATCCACACCTTCAGTGGCTGCACCTGATGTCTCAATAACGACAGTAATCGCCTCATCCGAAGCCTGAGTCGAAGTTGCAGTTAATGTTAAATTTGAACCATTGTCATATACACTAGATGCGCTAGTAGAAATAGACACTGTTGGCGCAGATTCATTTTCAGTAAGGGTAATAGTGACTGATTGCGTACCAGACTCAGTAGCGCTCGCACCGGACACACTGGAGATAGCAACGATAGCTGTCTCATTTCCTTCATAGGCCGAAT
>JYMV01049636.1_pt1 | contig 10145 bp, 6 predicted proteins | sample 338911 | NCBI WGS metagenome assembly JYMV01 (sample SAMN03354496, study PRJNA234377) | hydrothermal vent metagenome | biome: Deep sea; feature: Hydrothermal plumes at the Eastern Lau Spreading Center, Western Pacific Ocean; material: Seawater | place: Tonga | collected 2009 | depth 2000 m m
TTCAAAGGTTCCGGCTGGATATTGTTCCATTCAAGTTTCATCAATTTCTGTTCGGCGAGTAATCTGCTATGATCATTTTTGTGTTTTTCAATTTTTTAGCATTTTGGCCGTTTCCATGGCAACGGCGGCCATTTTGAAAATTATACTCATAGCGCTTAACATTCCTGTGAAGTTTCATTGATTTCCGTTCAGTAGTCGCCGAGAAATGTGTCGGATAAACTTTTGGCGGAAGAAAGAAAGAATAATAATAATAATAATAATAATAACAATAAAAAACGGAGCAAACACAATATGTCTCCCAAACTTCGTTTGGGGGACCTAATTATGTTAATGGCATTTGGCATGGATCGTAAAATAGTTTTATAAATCAAGAATATCAACTGACATTGTCTTTTCTTGTCCAAGTTATCCAAGTCGAAACCATGGTTTGTTAGCATTCTATAGAAACAATATTACAATTTACATTCGTGCTTAGCTGTAGGAATATGAAAATTGGTCGAAACAATCCTTATGTTTGTCTTTTGTTTTAAATAAATGAAATAAATAAATAATTTTTTTACCGATTACAGATTGGATGCGTGTTGCATTAGTGATATACAATTAAGTCACATACATTAATACATACAGTTAATGTTCAACCACGATGTATACAAATCGGACATTGTGTTTATCCGCCTCTCTTATTATTATGAATATATCGTTTTATAAGTTGTGAGAACAGTTTGAAGATACCAAAAGGGGTAATTATAACCCGTAAATAGAACAAGGACCGACACAATGCCAAAAGAAAAATTGGAAAACGACAACAATCTACAAAACACTACACAGAAAACGAAAGATCAAGCAACACTAAAAACATGGGGTGAACCCAGGTGCTCCGGAAGTGTAAATAGTTCCTGCGCCACTAGTGGCACACAACGTGTTACTCTAGTCAGAAACCCGGTGATAAGTCATGAAAGGATCGGGAAGTGCTTACGACAACAGGAACATATCCGTGGTCATTTGTGACACAGGGATTCCTTAACGGTTAATTAAGTCTGGAGACCAGAGACCGTAAAACTTTCTAAGTGATGACTTCAATTGAACCAATAGGAAACCATTGGCTCAGTAGCTTTCTTGTTAGCAGCAACCCTCTATCAAGGAAAACTCGATAGGTATCACAAGCTCTGGAATATAGAATCAACTGGTAGTTCGCAATGTTTTATGTTGTTTTTTTTTCTTTTTCATTTGTGACCGTAATTGAATTTTGCATTGTTTTGTAGCATACGTTCTACTACCCTCTAATATATTGGCTACCAAGCATTTTCTCTTATTGCTAAGAATTCTTTACTTTTTTTCTCTATTTTCACAACGAATTTATGTCCCGGTCTTCTTCAACTTTTACTTCGGTTATTCTCTACTTCTCATGGATGCTTTACTTCCGTGTTTTGTTATATTCACCCTTTTCTTGAAGTTGAAATAAAATTTCTTATTTTTACAATTTGTTTTCTCCATGTAGTAAATATGTAAACGTCTTAAGCAAGCGACAGTTATAAAATGTATCTAACTCACTGGATCTCGAAGATTCCACCAATATCAACAAAACGAACAATTACCTCTCATCTTAACTCGCTGAACCAAAATATGACGTTGGAAATCCAGATTCTAGCTTCGGATATGCACAAACAGGGAGTGGTAGTTAAACCGGTTAATGGGATCCCTCTTGATAACTGGATCACCAACGGCAATACATATATGAACAAGCGATAAAAAAAATCTGCACAGATTCGAACAATCACAAAAATGAATGACAACATGAACAGTATAATAGCATGGTCAATGAATGCTTGTAGCTACTGCTGACAACTAGTTAGAAAGGTAGAATATGTTGGTTTAAAGACCTTTACTCTTTGGTCAAAATGAAATCACAGCTGATATATTAAATTATCAATTAGTTATGAACATTTAAAGACATTAATGGTCTTCGTGGGATACCAGAATAAATAGATCATCAATTTATTGGAATCAAATTTTGAACATAAAACAGTACATATAATATGGAATGAGATATAAATGTACCAATTTAATTGATTGTTGGACCTACTAGTTGTACCAGCAGACTGGCTATATAGTTGGTAAACCAAACCTGCCTCAAAGAGTGAGTGAACTATAGCTACCAAGTCCTAGCCTTTACGAATAATATTTGTAAAGGATTTTACAAGTTTAGATTTGTCACATTGAACTTTTTAGCTAGTATGTCAATATTGATGAGGTCAGACAAAAACAAGTATGGGTTGTGAATGATTTCTCCCTTAAGAATATATTTCAGAAGAATCGATCCCACTTCCTTTCTTCCCGTCTGTTTTCGACGGAAATGAAAATACATATTAATTACAATTGTATGAAAATCAATTTTAAATTGAGACAGTATATTAAAATAACATATAATTATATTCATCAAATTTTTTATTCGCCAAATGCACGAGAAATTGGTCGAATTACCAGCTGTGTACATTTTTTCTACTTAATCGTCCGAAAATGTAACTGAAACACCATAATGAGCAGACAATGGCTTTTGTGGATTATCGTCCTCACTCATCAATACTCTTGTGACCTGCAAATTAGAGGTAAATATTATTAATGCATTAACCGGTTTAACCTCGCCACATTTGTGTGCCTGTCGTAAGCAAGGACCGGTTTTGTCGTTGGTGTCACAGAGGACCGGGGAGGGATATGTCCCGTTTGTCCTATTCCTGTTCCTTGTGTATATTGTATACTATATAGTGAGTGAGTGATTGTTGTTTATTGCCAAATCAGCAATTTTTCAGCTATATCATGACGATAACAAATTCATTTTAATTGAGATGATGATAAGGTCCGCTTTGTGCTAGACCAACACGTTTAGCTGGGTATTCATAGTGCTAGCTCATTGAAACAACAGGCCGCGGATATATTTTTCGCCCCACTCGTACACATTATCCTGATTCCGAGCCAACCAGTCTGTGCTCTTTCTCCTTAACGCTGTGTGCTTAATAGCGGAGAAGCAACACATACCAATTTTATAGTCTTTGGTTTGACCCGATCGGAGATCAAACCCACGACCTACAGCACTCGAGGCGAACACGCTAACCATTACAATACCGATGCGTTTTTTTAGATTTCTGTGCAGTGTTTTGTGGACCAATGTTTGTCCTTTTTTGGACATTGCATTGTATATTCTTTTTGGATTTTCAGTTGGTACTTACGAATTTATTTTGTCCCTGTTCATGGCTTGTTCCTGAATTAAGAACCCGGTATCCTCTGACCAACACGTGATCTAAGATATATCCGTCATAATATTGGTGTTTATATGCGTCTTTAACATAGTGATTCGAAAAACAAAACGTGCAACTAGGATAACTGCTGTAATAAGAATCGCTGATTGGATCCAGAAATCCTGCAGTTTTAAACACACCCATTGATGGGGGAAATTGTGGTGTAATTGAACCTTTAGTAAGAACGGACTCCGTGTTCAAACAGCCAGCAATGATAACAGATTTTGAGGAGTCAGTGTACGCAACCAGAGTTTTTGCTTCATTAAAGTTCTTGTCTTCGTAAGACGAAGCACCTTCAGTAACTGTAATAAAAATTACATAAAATTTATACAAGATTTCGTATGCTTCAGCCTTCATGTTCAGATTCGGCATATTTTCATCTTCCTTTATATATATATTTACATATTTCAATTACCAAAATAAAAAAAGGTGATATTTAATTTAGTGCGGACAACGCGTTTCCGGAATAACCTTCATCAGGTACGTTCAAAATCAATTTAAAAGTTTTTGAGAGCATGAAAACCAAAGGGTCTAAACAGGATAGCGAAATTCGGCTAGCGTTACCTATGCCTGAGGGAGATGAGGGAATATTTTTACATTATTTAAATCTCAATAATGAACATATCTAGTGAACCATGTAAGTGCCGAAACATCGTCTACTGAGAGCATGATATCCTCAACAAAATGAATAACTCTTATGGCAAACTTTCCGGAGCATCTGAGGTTTTAGTGAGGTTCGTGTTGCTCTATCTTTAGTTTTCTGTGTAGTGTTTTTTTAGATCGCTGTCCTTTTTCCTTTTTTCTTTGGGCCATTGTGCTGTCTGTCCTTCGATTTACAAATTCTGATTACCCCTTTGGTATTTTCCTACTCTTAAACTCTTGCACATAGAAAAGCCAATGGAAAATTAGGTCTTGAAGTTAAACATGCTTACACATGAGGCTTAGTAAAACCGATTAGGTGATTCTATCTACCCCCTGACATCTAGTTCCCCGACTGCCAATGACGACGAGCTATTTCCCCATCAATTAAATCCACCTAACAATACAGTGGCTATATCCCACTTCCTTCAGGGCGGAATATTAATCTCGTCAGGACACACTGATCGGTAGAGGGCACTGAATTATTCAAGTAACCACTTGTTAAATTGTAAATATGTAATTATGTAAATATATTTTTATCAATTTATAAATTCACAATTTAGTCTCCACGGGATAATTTCACGCGACCCTTCGAGTCTATCCTGTATTTGGAAGAAGAAGAAGAAGAAGATGTCAATTATTTCTCAATATATACCACAATAGGGAAATTACAAATTTAGAGTAGACCCAAATTCGAGTGCTTCCTTTCTAATTAACTACATATTGTTTGCGCATAGTGGTGTCCAACACATATTGTGTTGTTTTTTGTTTTGTTTGTCTTCGTTTTGTGTACCCTATGTTGCCAGTTTCTCTTGATTCTCCATTTTTGATTGTCCTTTCGTTATTCTCGAACGCTAATTTATTCTGTATGAACGAATTAATCTTTACTTACTATCGATATATGTTTTGCCAATGTAGGGTTGCATAACAGTACAAATTACTTTTCCAATGGTGTCAATCTACAAAATAATATTACTTGTTTACTTATTAGTCGTATAAATAGGGAAAATTACTAGATGTACCAATACAGGTACTGCAAAAATTTTAAAACATATTTCAAATACCGTGCTGTAAAATTCACAAGCAAACCAATATGACCATTTGTACATATACCAATTTGATTCTAAAATCATATGTTTGTTGAGGTTTTCTATAGGACTTATTTCTTTTATGGAGGATAAAATCAGCTCCGTTTCATTAAAAAGATGAAAGAACAACCTTTATGGAGGGGAAAACCACCCCATGGACAAATTACTGCATGGACAAATAATTAAATAATCTTTAAATTTGTGGATATTTGAATCTTATTAATAATCAGATGAACATTTCATAACAAATAACAAAAGTTGTTACATTTAAATTTGATACAAAATGGTCTTTTGACTTTGAGCGTTCCTTATTTCCGTATGTGCACAATATGTTAGATATCTACGGTTTTCTTAAACAATATCAAAAATCTGATACGAGGGAGGAATCGAATAACGGGAGCATAATGCATGACTGTCATTCGAAAAGTATGAAGAGTTGGGTAGAGACGTACACTTTTGGTTTTTCTTTAACTAGTCTACAATGCAATGGGGAGTAAATCAAAGGGTCTAAACAGGAAATATTTAAAGCCAAAGTGGGCTAAAGTTACCTATGCCTGAGATAGTAGAACCCACTTTTAATCAATTACAGTATTTAGGAACTGTAAATGTCAAGCATAAATATATCTAGTAAACAATTCTCCATGTCGAAGCGCTAACTACTGGGCGAATGAAACCCTCGGGAAATAATAGTCCACAGGCTGATGTTTAGACGAAGTGATGGTAATAAAAGCGTAGATATCTAATTAAGTGCACACGACGCATTTCTGACATAACCTTCATCAGGTTCGCATGTGCCATTAATATTAATTGGGCAACAGATTCTAACCGTTCAAAAACCGGTTCACTTTTTAAAATGTACAGCACTTGTGTTTTATTGTTGCTTGCTTGTTTGTTTGTTTGATTTCTGTTGCTGTTTGTTTTGGATTTTTGTACCGTTTTCTTTCTGTATCCGGATATTCACTTCCTTTACTTTGCTATCTAAGAAACATTGATGGTTATGTTAAAACTACCGACTGGCTCGTAAAAAAATATACCACAGATTAATTAAAAACAAACTTTTCAAAGCGGTCCTTCCAAATTTGGTTAACAGACGACGAACGCCAAGTGGAGAAACGGCTCATGATCTACTAATCAGATTATTCACACTTCTGTTGGCAATTTTAATATACTTACTTCCACATCGAGGTACCCATGGCGAATAACTTCATGATCATGAGGAAAATAGTGACTGTTGTAAGACGTAATTTTATGTCTGCTCAGTAAAAGAAGTCCCGTTGGATTAAAAGCATATTCTTCATTTAAGCAGTCAAAAACGTTTCTTTTAGTTCCCGAAAATATACATCCAACACAAGTATCTGACAAGGAAGCGAAGACATCTCGAATGGACTTCTCGTTCTGTGTTGCACGACAGTGATCTTCCATACATGCAAGGAGTTCAATATAGTCGGCCTTGCTGTGGCAATTATGATCGGAACAGTCGTTAATTTGGTTTAATCCGGATAAGTCTTGTTGTGAGCAGGGTGCAGGGAAGTGCTTCTTTTCATCGAACTCTCCATCCTCATTATGTGTGAAGCTGTAGGAATATGGGAATTTTTCTCGATTGCTGTGTATTATTTTCTTTTCATCCTCATCGAAGAAAATGCCTTGTAAACAAATAACATCTGTGTTTGGCAAATCATTTAGAATGGCATACGCAATTTTGTCAGATCTCTTTTCATAGGAGTCACATTTGGTATCGGTAGGATCGAACACATTGCAAGCGGCTGGATATAAATCGGCGTTAAAGGACACAATAGTTTTTTCACCATTTGTCAAGGGTACACTTTCCGCATTCAAAACTAATTTCAAAAATAGTGATGTAAGCAGCAGCTTTCGGGAAACCATCATGACACTTTAACCTAAAAACAATCTCACGAGATTACACAAAAATACGTTGTTTTAAACACATGACTGTTAATTTTCTTTTTTCAACGTCAAGCGAATATTACTCTCGCCATATTAATGACGAGAACAAGCTTAAAATTATTAAGACATGCACAGTGTTGGATCAAAAGTCTGTACGCACTAAAACATTTCATATAGAACCACGATTCTTGGAAACATTCTTATCAAGTCGTTTCATACCACATGTTCATGAAATGTTTGTCCAGCATTAAAAACAGAATGAAATAGAGTTTCTTCTATTTATGATTTTCGTATAATTTTATTTCTATTTTTCCTTAAACTATGTTTATTTCTGTTTCACCAAATATTAATATATAATCACAGAAAACTTATAAATTATAAATGTTGGTAAATAAAATTTAAAAAAATGTATGAAAATATTAAAATAAACTGTTATTGATTCTATTTTTTAATGTGACACATTCAAGAAAATCGGGTAAGAAATGAATTCAGGAGAACTATTTTTTTATAAAAATAAGTAGTTTTATATGAAATATAGTGTGGAAAGACTTTTGACTCGTTAATGTATATAACAAATGACGCTTAAATTGGCATATAGGACATGATGTTTATGATAGAAGAAAAATTATGTCTTGCAACGGCCCATCAAACAACGAATAAATGAAACTTTGATTGCAATTGTGATATTGTCTTTATTGGTGTTAATATAAACATTCGCGTTAACAGGCGCGTTAGATATTCAAGTCGGTATAAACCTGACCGTCATTCTATTCTACTATGTTCAACAAACAATACTGATATGGACTTCATATGCGATTCTCTGTCAATCACGTGGAACTAACAAAATAAATTACTGCAGGTATATAACTTTGTGCAATTATATCACCAATGTATCTAATATTACAACAAAGAAAAACATATTACCATAACAACAACCACATATACCGGGGTACATGTATGAAAGCCGTTATCACTCGGTCAATGAGGAATCTAATAGCAGTTGATATACATCTACCCTATCACCATTAGAGCTTTTTCGATTCATTAAAAGGTCTAAACGATTAGAGGTCTGAACGTTTAAATGTACTAACCATACACCACACAGCATTCAAACACACACACACATACACACACGTTTTCCTCATTTCTTTTTATTCTTTGATTATTTTCAGCTTTGTCTCTTGTATGATACAATTGTATTTTACTTGTTTTCTTGTCCATTCTCAACATAATGCAATAATAATTGTATATGTAGGAGAAGATTCCATAAGTTTGATCCTCTTTGTGTCATTGATCAAATAAAATAATTATAAACTAAAACCATTAGAACTGGCATTTTGATTCCCGCTCGTGGCAAGGTGTAATCGATACAACTCCCATGGGATAAAGATTGTCAGTGAAATGCAGGAGGTAGTTTCTTTTCTCAAAGTACTTATCCACCCTAATCACTCGACAGTGTAAACCATTTTGTAATATGGATGTAAATTAACAGGAGAGACTATCCGACTTTACTCTTAGACACAAATTAAAGGAAAGGAACAACACTTTTATAGGTGTTCTACATTTCAATCACAATATCGTCTTCAGCAATGAGCACAACACCTACGCTAAAAATTGCTGAATTATTATATAAATAGAAATTACTGCAATTTACTTACACACATCAACTGAAAAAATAAAGAGCATACACATGAAGTACGGGAACAATTCGAACTCAACATTACAACAAACCCCGACTGCATGTCTAGTCGAACCATATATTGTGCACAACATTTTGTGCTAGCTTTGACTTGCCAAGACAAATCAGTAATATCAATTATTTTCTTAACTATAAAATTCGATCAAATTTTTATTCAATTAAATTTAAATTTTATTCACTACCATTTTATGCATACGTTACCTTATACTGAGCTAAAAACAGTTATAAAACTTTGGTCTTGTCTGCCTCTGAGTCGATCCCCACAATTATAACAACTGAAAAATATTGCAGTTACGACAAAATATGTTAATATTTGCCAACAAATGTATTTCATTGTGTATAGGAAAACCTGTTGTATGCTATGACTATGCTTCATTATCATTATTTTAGATTTTTTTCATTTAGTCAAGAAAATATAAACATGTTTTTCCAAAATGACAAAATAGTGTATCCGTTCTTATGATAATTTATATTTGAAATCAATGGACGAGATATGATCATGCATATGTTTGAAAGAATAAATACATTTATTTTGCTATAAAGCACATAAATCACGATGTCCCAGACGACCTTATGAACGAAGAAACTTTATATCAATATTTTTTTATTTACTTAGACTTCAGGACACGAGACAATATTATGTTTTCTTCGAATCTGTTCACGATGACGAAACTACGCTATACATGTATCCAGGGATACGGATATACGAAGACAGAAGAAACTTTGCCCAATTCCATTTATCAAGTTAACATGCACAAAATACTTCTGATAACATGAAATAACCTCTGCAGCTAATACTCAGTTAAACAATCGAGACGGCTTTTCAAACAATTCGACAAAATGTCGCTATAGGACCAGGATACACACCACATTTTAACATTGTGTGTAGGAAGATATATTGATTGGTTGTTAGATGCGTAACATCTAACGATATGCTTGAAGGAACAACTTGATTGTTTTAAGGAGCATCGACTGCCTGTGTCATTTCAGGTCACCAGGCGTACATTGCTTATACTGCCTTGGAATGGAATGCATTAAATAATATAAAAAGATCGATTTCTTACCATAAATTAGGAGAAAAGTTTCTTTATTTTCATGACTATGACGTAGCCTCACTAATGTGCTACTCACGCCGTACAACCAGTGATGAATCTTGGAACATGCAAAAGAAATCGCAAGTCGATGACCCAATGGTAGCCTTCCTGGTGAAAGAGAACTGGGTTAAGTGTATTGCCAACCTCCATGTGTTGTATGCAGTCACCGAACGTGTGTATAAATCACAGGCTTTTAGGAGCCTGTGTCGCTCACTTGGTTATCATTGCATTGAAATCTCTCATTATTTAATGAACAATAATCCACAAAAAAACTGTGTAAAGTTAATTAGCAAAAATTCATTGATAAATATGGTGAAAAGTAAGATAATGTAGGATAAGCACAAATCTCTTCTTGGAGACTGCATAACCAATTTTTATCAATGAATTTTTGCTAATTAACTTTACACATTTTTTTTGTGGATTATTG
>JYMV01051881.1_pt1 | contig 10145 bp, 6 predicted proteins | sample 338911 | NCBI WGS metagenome assembly JYMV01 (sample SAMN03354496, study PRJNA234377) | hydrothermal vent metagenome | biome: Deep sea; feature: Hydrothermal plumes at the Eastern Lau Spreading Center, Western Pacific Ocean; material: Seawater | place: Tonga | collected 2009 | depth 2000 m m
TTTAAAACTTAATCTTTGTGCCATAACTACGGATGTTCTATCAATTCATTTTCTTCTTTTAATTTCTCCAACGCTTTTTTATACTCTGTTGGAAAGACTTTTACGAAATTTTCTATTTCATTTTCCCAATCCATAAGGAGCTTTGTTGCTAGTGAACTCCCTGTATGTTTATGGTGATTTTCTATCAAACTCTTTAATTCTTCAGAATCACTCGCTGATAAACTATATAAATCCACCATTTCCAGATTACATAAAGCCTCTGCGAATATTTTTCTTTTATCGTAGACATATGCAATTCCTCCACTCATTCCAGCTGCAAAATTTCTTCCTGTTTTACCTAAGACAATTACTTTACCACCCGTCATATATTCACATCCGTGATCACCTAAACCCTCAACCACAGCTACAACTCCTGAATTACGAACAGCAAAACGCTCGCCCGCTATTCCGTTTATATAAGCTTCTCCTGAAACAGCTCCATAAAAACAGACATTCCCAGTAATAACATTTTCTTCAGCTATGAAATCTGCATTCTTCGGTTTTTTAATGATGATTTTACCACCCGAGAGACCCTTCCCTAAATAGTCGTTAGTCTCACCTTCTACAGTCATCGTAATTCCTTTGGCAGTAAACGCCCCAAAACTTTGACCTGCTGAACCTTTAAAATTTAAACGCAGGGTATCTTCTGCCAAACCAGTTTCACCATATATTTTTGAAACCTCATTAGATATCATCGCACCTACGGTTCTGTTTGTATTATTAATAGGATAATGTAATTCGGTTTCTACTTGATGCTCTATCGCTGCTTTAGCATCTCGACAAATTGTGACATCTAAAACATTGTCTAAATTATGTTCTTGTTTTTCGACATTGCGTAGCGCTTTGCTCCCTTCTATTTTAGGACTGTATAATATTGCAGATAAATCAATCCCCCTTGCTTTGTATTTATCAATTGCCTTATTGGCGTTGATTTTATCTACTTGCCCTACCATTTCATTCACAGTTCTATACCCTAGCTGAGCCATAATTTGTCTCAATTCTTCTGCCACGAAGTACATGAAATTAATAACGTGCTCTGGGGTCCCTTTAAAGTTTTTACGCAATTCAGGGTCTTGTGTCGCTATACCAACAGGACAGGTATTAAGATGACAAGCCCTCATCATAATACATCCTGAAGCGACTAGAGGAGCTGTAGCAAAACCGAACTCTTCAGCTCCCAGAAGGGCCGCTACAGCGACATCTCTACCGGTCTTTAATTGACCATCGCATTCTAAAACTACACGACCTCTTAAATTGTTTAATATTAGCGTTTGCTGAGCTTCTGCAAGACCTAACTCCCATGGTAAACCTGTATGTTTAAGAGATGTCAAGGGAGCTGCGCCGGTTCCGCCATCGGATCCTGAAATTAAAATGACATCTGCCTTTGCCTTAGTAACACCTGCCGCAATCGTACCTACCCCAATTTTCGAAACTAACTTTACATTAATTCGAGCTTCTCTATTAGCGTTTTTCAAATCATAAATTAACTGTGCTAAATCCTCGATGGAATAGATGTCGTGGTGAGGCGGTGGCGATATTAAACCTACATAAGGTGTCGAATTGCGAACTTTCGCAATCCAAGGAAATACTTTTTCACCCGGTAAGTGCCCCCCTTCACCAGGCTTTGCTCCTTGAGCCATTTTAATCTGTATTTCTACAGCATTTGTTAAGTAATTACTCGTGACTCCAAAACGACCAGATGCAACTTGCTTGATGGCACTGTTTTTAAAATCTCCATTAGATGATCTTTTATAACGATCTGGATTTTCGCCTCCTTCCCCAGAGTTGCTTTTCCCACCAATTCTATTCATGGCTATTGCCAAATTTTCATGTGCTTCTTGGCTTATAGAACCATATGACATTGCTCCCGTTTTAAAACGCTTTACAATTTCTGTCCAGGGCTCTACTTCTTCAATAGAAATGGGATTTAAATTATTAAATTCAAACAAGCCCCTTATTGTCATTAAGTTCTCATTTTGCTTATTTATTTCGTCAGCATATACCTGGTAGCTTTGTTTGTTTTTAGTTCTTACAGCTTGTTGTAATTTAGATACTGTTGTAGGGTTAAATAGGTGTTTTTCTCCATTTCTTCTCCATCGATAATCACCACCTATTGGAAGTGTTAAATCATTGCTGTCAACTGGTTTAATAAAGGCAGTTTCATGTCTTTTTCTAATATCTTTTTCTAGAGCAAACAGACCGATCCCTCCTATTCTAGAGGGCGTATAGGGGAAGTACTTCTCTGTAAATGTCGTCTTCAACCCTAGTATTTCAAAGATTTGTGAAGCTCTATAAGAATGTAAAGTAGATATACCTATTTTATTCATAATCTTTAAAATCCCAGTCCCAATAGCTTTGTTATAGTTTTTAACGGCATGACCTTCATCAAGAATATTAACAAGATTATTTTTTACTTGACTTTTAATTATTTCATTGACCAAATACGGATTAACAGCACTCGCTCCATAACCAAAAAGAGTAGCAAAATGATGTGGCTCCCTTGCTTCTGCCGTTTCTATTACAATTCCAAATTTTGACCTGACCCCTCTTTTGTTTAGTGTATGATGGAGATATGAACATGCTAATAGAGCCGGTATTGGTGCAACTTTCTCACTCACTCCCCTATCAGAAAGAATCACAATATTTACTCCATTCTTTACAGCAACTTCTGCCTTAGAAAGCATTGCCTCTAGAGCAACTTCCAATCCATTAACCCCTTTTTCCATCTCATACAATATTGAGATTGAAATAGATTTGAAGTTGGGATGATCTATGTTTTTTATTTTATTTAAATCACCATTTGAAATCACGGGGTTTTGAATGCGGAGTTTTTCAGCTTGTTCCGGAATAACGTCAAACAGATTTATATCACTACCTATTGCCAAGCTAATATCGGTTATGATTTCTTCTCGAATCCCATCTAATGGAGGGTTGGTAACTTGTGCAAAGAGTTGTTTGAAATAGTTATAAAGTAATTGCGGCTTATCTGACAAAACTGCTAGAGGGATATCACTTCCCATTGAACCGATTGCTTCTTTTGCATCTGTAACCATGGGTGAGATAATCGTTGATATATCTTCTCTTGTGTAACCAAATAGGCGTAGTCTAGTGTTATAATCGACAGTCTCAATTGGCACTTGACAACTTGTATTCGGCACGTCGACCAAGGGTAGCGTGTGATGTTTTACCCATTCCATATATGGGTGCTTTGACACTACTTTAGTTTTTATTTCTTGGTCTTCAATAATTCGTCCGCCATTCATGTCAACTAAGAACATCTTTCCTGGCTCAAGCCTGCCGTGTTTTACTACGTTTTCTGGAGCTACATCGATTACTCCAATTTCAGATGCCATTATTACAAACCCATCCTTCGTGACTGTATATCTAGAAGGACGTAGACCATTTCTATCTAAAAGAGCTCCTATGTAATTCCCATCAGTAAACGGCACAGAGGCTGGACCATCCCAGGGCTCCATAATACATGAATTGTATTCATAAAAGGCTCTCTTTTCAGGAGACATTGTCGTGTCTTTCTCCCATGCCTCTGGAACCATCATCATCATAACCTCTGGCAAAGATCGTCCGGTCATAAGTAGTAACTCTACAACCATGTCCATTGAAGATGAGTCTGATTTTCCGTCTAATACAATTGGAAAGAGTTTTTTAATGTCTTCGCCAAACAATTCACTTTGCATCAATTCCTCTCGCGCTCGCATTCTATTCACATTAGCACGGAGTGTGTTAATCTCACCATTATGGCACATGTACCTGAAGGGTTGTGCCAGGTCCCATGATGGAAAAGTATTTGTAGAAAAGCGTTGATGAACCAAGGCCAGTCTCGTTACAACATCTGAGGCTTTCAAATCGATGTAGTATCTGCCTATGTCTTCAGGAATCAATAACCCTTTATAAATAACCGTGGTTGTGGACAAACTTGATACATAGAAGAAATTTCTTTCCACCAGCTTTGATTCTCCTACCAAGTGCTCTGTTGTTTTCCTTGCTGCAAATAATTTTGCCGTGAATTGAAAATCATTCAATCCTTTTTCACCTTTCGCTACAAATATTTGACGAATTCTAGGTTCTGTTTTTGCTGCGATACTCCCTAAACTTGAGGAGTCTGTAGGGACATCTCTCCAACCTAATATTTGTAATTCTTGTTGTTGGAGTTGCTGTTCAAACATGTCAGCGCACAACTTAGACTGATTTAAATTTTTTGGTAAAAAAATCATCCCTACAGCATATTCCTTCGGTTCTGGGAGATTAAACTCACAAACTCGTTTGAAAAAATCGTGAGGAATATCCATTAAAATACCCGCACCATCACCCGTTTTTCCATCTGAACTAACAGCTCCTCTATGCTCTAGCTTAACAAGAATTTCTAAAGCATTATGAATAATCTCATTTGATTTATTCCCATGTAGGTTGCAGATAAATCCAGCCCCACAATTATCTCTTTCAAATTCACTAGAGTATAACCCTTGATCTCTCATTCGTTTAGCTTTATGGATTTATTAACTAGTCTGTTGTGTAATTCAAAATGTAAAAACTAGTGTTCGTTTAGTCTGAAATCTGAATAAGCATTCATACCATGTTCGTGGAGGTCTAATCCTTCTAACTCTTCTTTTTCGCTCACGCGAATACCCATTGTTTTCTTTAGGGTAAAGAAGATGATAAAAGAAGAACTGATGCATATAGCAGCATAAGAAGCAACACCTATAAGTTGCGATGAGAATTGTGACCATCCCGCTAGATTGCCAAAGATGCCTACAGCTAGAGTTCCCCAAACACCACAAATCAGATGTACCGCAATTGCTCCCACAGGGTCGTCTAATTTGAGCCTGTCGATAAAAGCAACGCCAAGCACAATAATTACACCTGCAATACCCCCAATCATTATAGCTTCTGAAGGACTCATCAAATCTGCACCCGCTGTAATACTTACCAATCCCCCTAAAATACCATTTAGAAACATGGTTAAATCGTAATTTTTATAAAGAATTGTAGAAAATATAAATGAAGCTACTCCACCTGCTGACGCAGCTAAACATGTAGTTACAAGTGTTAATGAAGTTAGTTCTGGATCTGCGGAAAGTACAGAGCCGCCATTAAACCCAAACCATCCTAACCATAATATTAATACGCCTGCAGTAGCCAATGGGATGTTGTGACCAAGTATAACCAACGTATTGCCATCCTTATCAAATTTCCCAGTACGCGCTCCTAACAATGATATACCCACAAGTGCTGCCCAACCACCTACAGAGTGAACTAATGTTGATCCTGCAAAATCATAAAAGCCTAGATCATCTAGAAAACCACCACCCCATTTCCACGATCCAGCTATTGGATATATGACGGAAATGTAAATAACGACGAATATCATAAACGGCCCCAGTTTTATTCGTTCTGCTACCGCTCCAGAAACAATGGTTGCTGCTGTCGCAGCAAACATACCCTGAAATAAGAAATCTGTCCAATACGTATATCCTGTATTATAAGCTAGATCTAAGGTGTTATCAGCGCTCAATGGGGCATCTAGCCCGAATCCAGCAAATCCTATAAAACCATTAAAATTTCCGGGATACATTAGATTGAATCCGACAAGACAATATAGAAGAAGGCCTACAGTAATTATAAAGATATTCTTGAAGAGAATATTAATGGTGTTTTTTTGTCTGGTTAAGCCAATCTCAAGTAAAGAGAAGCCCAGGTGCATGAAAAATACTAATGCAGTACATATCATCATCCAAATGTTGTTCTCAACTAAGTTATTCATGTGTGTTATTTTGGATGATTAGTTAAGTGTGTTTTGTCCACTCTCGCCTGTTCTAATTCTATAACTTTCGTTGATATCAGAAACAAAAATTTTCCCGTCTCCAATCTCTCCTGTAGCTGCCGATTTTAGAATCGTTTGTATAGTAATCTCTTCAAAGTCATCGTTTACAACAATTGATATGTGTCTACGTTGAATATCTCCTGTACTATAAGACACACCCCTATATACTTGACCTGTTTTCTCATTGCCAAGTCCTGTAACATCCCAATAGGAAAAGAAATTGACGCCTACCTGATGTAGTGCCTCTTTTACAGCATGAAATTTCGACTTTCGAATAATCGTCTCAATTTTTTTCATCGTTATTCTAATGTGACGCCGGATGTTAAGATTACATTCCCGGCATCGGGGTTAATTATGAGTGAAGTATTTACAGGTAAACTAAGCGACTTGCTTAGTGGCATATTTTTGGATAAACCCACTCCTAGATGAATTATTCCATCTTCATCTGTGAACAGATCGTAGTCATCATCATCACACAAAAAAATCAGCAAACCATGTACAAGAAATCTCTTCTTTAGTTATTGAGTAACGTAACTCAATGTCTGTTTAACCTAATAGAGGCCTTAGAGAAATCGCTGCAATTGTTAACTGAAAGGGAATACATCGGTACCTGTAAAAGTGATGTTTTCCTATAATACATGCCTTGTTGAATAAAGCTGATATGATAGATACTTATCTGACGTAATTACATCCAGGAAGAAATAATAGGCAACTCTCTGTGTTATGATATTTCCAGAAAGTAAATAAGCACCTAAATCTAATTTTAGATTACTTTCTTCGTGAGCACTTAGAGGAATACAATAATGAACAAATATTAATAAAAAGATGTTTTTCATGTGAATTTGAATTTTTATATTAACCCCTTATTTGAGTGAATTTCTTCAAATATAGACAAAATATATTTAACCCTAATCAACATAAACATCAGTAAACAAAGGAATCCAAGTAATAAATGAGTGTGATTTGTGAATACGGTTTTTTTACACATTCGTAGATTTCATAATTACGATAATCACATATATTACCGCTTTATCAACGATATTCACTTTTATTTTATTTTTAGCTATCCACATCAAATCTAATATCACGATTTACTGTAAAAGATGACCCAGATGTAGACACGCAAAAAAATAGCGCACTCACTTCGGTATGTTAAACGTAAATCTAGAAGGCTGTTCAGCTCAGGTGAGAAGATCGCTATTGTTATCGAATGGTTTTAAACCGAATTATTAACTATTTTCAATAGATAAAGAATTCGCTCGCTCTAATTGGGGACTACGATACAGCATGTGAATGATGCACCCCACCTGTGACTCAGAGTAAACTTAACTCGAGCGGATTTTTTGCGATTACCCCATTTAGGGACTTCTGAAATGGAAAAATCCTGGCGTGAATTGGGATAATAAGAAAAGAGATGTGATTTCAGTACGGTGGAATTTACTCTTGCGCTAATTTGATTTTCTCTATCAACTCTGATGTTGTAGAAAAATCCAATTCTTCTTTTTTTGCTTGTAAGCCGTCAGCATAAGTTGCACAAATAATAATAGAAGAAGGATATTAAGTATTTTCATGACATTAAGGGTTAAGATTTATAGATGTACAGCAACAAGAATTAATGCTACCGCCGCATATCTAATATTTATTATCAATACAATTGATAAGAATACCCTGAAAACAATAACTTTGTTGAGTTCCTTCACACATAAGTTAATTTAATTATTGATCCGGGATGGATAGAAATCTTGACATAGTTTTATACGGAGCGAGTGGATTTACAGGTCAGTTGTGTGTTCGTTATTTTGCAGAAAATGCAGGGTCTGGGATTCGCTGGGCCATTGCCGGCCGAAATGAAGTAAAGCTTAAAGAAATCATTAATGCTTTGTCACTTGATGTTGAGATAATTGTGGCTGATGGAAATGATACTGAAGCCCTAGACAAATTAACCACAAAAACTAAAGTGGTGCTCTCAACAGCCGGGCCTTTTCACAGGTATGGATCAAAGCTGGTAGCCTCTTGCGTTAAAAACTCAACCCATTATGCAGATATTACAGGGGAAAATTTTTGGGTAAGAGACTTGATCGATAAGCATCATATTGAGGCCGCTTCAAAAGGAATAAGGATTGTACCGTCTTGTGGATATGACTCACTTCCTTCAGACCTAGCGACATTATATGCTATCGAGCAAATGGGTAAGCCTGTCATACGTGTTGATTGCTTTCATACTGCTAAAGGCGGTGCCTCCGGCGGAACGATAGAGACCATATTTTCTATTGCAGACTTAAAACTAGGCAAAAAAATTCGTGATCCCTTTTTACTTAACCCAGAGGGCTCTTATTCTAAAGATCAAAAGAAGCACAGCCGGGATACCATGGCCGTTAAAAAGAATATATTGATAGACCGGTGGACAGGTCCTTTTATGATGGCATTTGCGAATACCCGTGTGGTTCGCAGGAGTGCAGCCCTGATGGAAGGGCAAGGTCAGGCGTATGGACCTGGGTTTGTTTACCATGAGGGGAGCTATTTTAAAAGATACTTAAAAGCCTTTAAGATGTCAGTCTTTACCGGGCTCATGGTTATGTTGATCACCTCCCCCTTGCGCCAGGTAATAAGGCGTTTGTTACCCAAGCCTGGCGAAGGGCCAAGTGAAAAAACAATGCTCAATGGACATTTTAAATGTTTATTAATTGCTGAAGCTGAAGATGGGGAAAGAAGAGTGTTTTCTATGTATGCCAGTGGGGATCCAGGTTATCGTCTTACCACAAGATTTATTTGTGAAAGTGCAATGCTTTTGGCTAGTGACATTGAAAATCTTCCAGGCGGCAAAGCGTACGGAGGCGTGCTTACTCCGGCAACAGCACTTGGGCGACCAATGATAGACAGGCTTATAAAGCGGGATGTTCATTTTGAATAGACTATTTCCTGAATTGTAAAGGCCAGCCTGATTTGAATAAAACACAACAGCCGAAATCCTAAACTAAGATTCTAATTATACTAAGAACTCTTTGTAATTGAGCTGACCTTTAATCACACTTTATTGGGGGTAAATCAGGATTGGAAGAAAGGAACTCTTGTTCAGCACGGCTACATAGGGAAAGTTCTTCTTCTGAAAGATGGGTTTTCTGAATGCCTGATTTTATAGATGTATTGGATCGAGGGACATCAATGGATTCTAGTCCACAAAAATCAGCAATATCAGATTCTAGATTAGTTGATCCCAACCAAGTAACGAGTTTGTTTGTATCTGAAATCCCTTTAAGGTCATTCAATACAGTTTGATTCACAAAAGTCCAATACCAAATCACACGTTCCACTTGGCTTAGGTTACTCCAAGATTCATCCGAAACAGATGTATTTTGAGGTCGATAATAGCTCCAACGGTGGTGAACCTTTTCTGGAGTATTGAACCATCCACGTGGTTTCGCAGACTGTACAAAAGAGCTCAGTGGCCGAATGATGTGGATGAACTTCGCCTCGGGGAAGATGTTGGCAAGTTCAGGAACCAAATTAAAGAAACGTTGGTCTGAATCAAGTACAAATTCTGAATTGGCGTAGAACTGATTCCAACGCAATAAGAGTCCCTGCACAACATCTTTGGAAGAGATTTGTTGTAAGTGTTTCTTATAGCCCAATGCTGTGAGCCATGGATAGTGCTCATGGCGACCGGTCCAATTGTTCTGGCGTGCAAAAGCCTCAGCTATTGCATGAGTCCCAGAACGCCCAGTGCCAAGTACGAAAAACGGCTTTTTTGATTGCAATTCTTGGCTCGCATATAAAAGAGGTATACATCCGTGGGTATCCCAAATGGACATGCATGATGCATGAATATCTGAAGGACTCATTATACAGCTATGTGGGGGTACCACAGTGCCAGGCGGCAACTTAACATCTTTCCCAATGATTGCACCTTTACCGACAACCACGTCACCATTAGATGTGATTGGGTCGCCATCTTTTGAATAAAGCATCCAGTGCGACAATATTTCTGTACCTCTATGGATTTGAGAGTTTTCACCTAAAGTGATTCCTCCTTTTATTATCAATTTCGATCCGTAGTGAATTCGGGCTGAAGGGTGAAATACATCCCCACTGAATTTGTGAATTCTTTTTTGAATCCAAATTAAATTTGACAGCCACATTGGACCATATCTAAGAATCAATTTCAGTGTTGATTTCATGCAGGGCTTTTTTTGATTTGAAGATACTGGAATCCGTTGTGATTAGTGGGTTCAACTCTCTGCTCAGACGCCCAGTGTTTTCAAATATAAGT
>JYMV01045352.1_pt1 | contig 10144 bp, 8 predicted proteins | sample 338911 | NCBI WGS metagenome assembly JYMV01 (sample SAMN03354496, study PRJNA234377) | hydrothermal vent metagenome | biome: Deep sea; feature: Hydrothermal plumes at the Eastern Lau Spreading Center, Western Pacific Ocean; material: Seawater | place: Tonga | collected 2009 | depth 2000 m m
TGAGAGAGATCTCGACTCCGACTCCCGCCTGACCGGGGTAGACCACCACATCGCTCATCTCCAGTTGAGGTGCCTGCGCCGATACGAGCCGGCACATGAACACCACACAGAGAATCGCGTTTGCGACTGCTAGGCGATGGCGGTTGGATTTGGTCATCGAGTCACCTCGCTTGGTTCACGCAACACAGGGTCCAGGGAACGACTTCAACTGTGTCGAGCAACCGAGATCGCGTGCGCCGGACAGGGGGAAGCCGACTCGATCCACGGACCTCTAACTACTCTCGATTGTAGTCTTTGGAAGCGATAATCTAAGTGTGAATCCCCGATTGGTGGGCACGCAGGTTGCCACGGCTCTGAAGGAAGCAGGGCTCAATTGAGGACGGTGAGAAGTCGGTACAATTTTCCGGTAGCCACTGCGCACTCTCGATGAGTGAACTCGACTGGCCGTGCAGAACTCTGGTGGGTGAGTCCTGGCGTGTGAGACCAGGAGTAGAAAAAGGGGGGAGAGTGGTGACCGCCGAGATCCGATAGATCTTCAGCTTGTGCACCCTTCTCCCCCTCGCGTCTTCCGTCCCCGAGGGGGCAAAAGCGAAAAACCAGCGTCAACGAGCCCGCCCGATGTCGACGACCAGCCGCTTCGAAGCCCCAACAAAGGGTAAAGAACACGGAATCAAACAACGAAGGCAATGAACAACGCCTCGATCGACGAGGCAGATTTCAAAAAGGGGGATGCCATGAGTCCCGGGCTCAGCCCGCCACAAATGCCGGGGCACAACGGTCATCCCCCCCGGTTGTCACGATCACTTCCGGATCGAAGAGGCTCCTCGGAGGCAGCCGATGCGATCCGTACTCCCCTGACCTCATGCAACAGCGATACCAATCTGCTGGAATTTCTTAACTCCAACGATGGCAACGGTCTATGGAGATTGACGTGAATCAGGCCAGATCCGGTCGATGCTCGCAGGCGAACATGATCTGACATAAATGCTGATGAGATGGAGGATTAGTCACTTTGCATCAAGATGAAGCAGTGCGCTCTATTTCGAATCAGTCTGCGGAGACTCCATCGGCAGGGATCCGATACTTGCTCATCAATCTGTAGAGGCGATTTCGATCGATGGAGAGGAGCGAAGCTGCTCGGCTCTTGACCCCCTGGGTGTGCAGCAGGGCGCGTCGAATGTGCTCCGCCACCACCTCGTCATAGGTGGGAAAAGAACTCTGACGGTCACCGGGGGTATGCCCAGCAGCGATCGAGTCTCCAACCTCTCGTGCCGCCTCATGGAACCGAGAGATTCCGGCCCGGAGGTCCGCGTCTCGCTGTGCATCTCCTGCACCATCGTTGCCTGGATCGATGCACTGGAGCTCATCCGGCAGGTCTCTCGGGATGATGTTGTACTCGTCTCCCAGGGCGAAGGAGCGCTCGATGACGTTGTGAAGTTCTCTGACATTGCCGGGCCACCGATACTTCTTCAGCAACTCGAGGGCTCCTGGGCTGAGGCTTCTGGGTGGACAGTTATAGGCATCTGCCATCTCGAGCAGGAAGTGATTAGCCAGCGCTTCGACGTCCAGTTTTCGCTCGCGAAGTGGAGGAATCTCGATATTGACGACATTGATCCGGTAGTACAGGTCATCGCGAAACTTTCGATCCTCGACGAGTTGCTTGATCGGGGCGTTGGTAGCTGTCACCACTCGCGCACGAACTGGAATGGGTCGCGTGGATCCGAGTGGGGTGACTTCCTTCTCCTGGAGCGCACGAAGTAATTTCACCTGCAAGTCAAGATCGAGTTCTGTGATCTCGTCGAGGAACAGGGTGCCCATCTTGGCAGCCACGAAGACACCATCCTGATCCGCCACCGATCCGGTGAAGGCGCCCTTCTTGTGACCGAAGAGTTGACTCTCCAGCAATGTGCGAGAGAGAGCGCCGCAGTTGATGGCAAGGTAGGGATAATCCTTCTCTTTGAAATTCGGGTTCTTCAGACGCAGCAGCTCGTTTCGTTTTCGATGGATCTCGTGGGCGATCAATTCCTTGCCTGTACCTGGCTCACCCTGGACGAGTACCGGCGATGGTGCGCCAGCGACCTTGTCGACGATGCTGAACACCTTCTCCATCTTCGGATCTTCATGAACGATGTTGCGCTGCCTGCGCGCAGCACTGTTTACCATCGAAACTGCGAGCCGCTCCTCGCGGAACTTGAGTGCCTTGCGGATCGCCTCGACCAGATCCTTGAAGGTGTCTGATCCCGGTTTGGCCTTCTCGATGATGTCCCGGACATTCTCATCGATGAGTTGATTTCTGGCCTTCTGTCCCCCAACTCCGGAATGGATGATGAACTGGATCTTATCGTCGAACTTCTGGACCATCTGATTCAGTTCATCGCCTCGAATAAAGGGCATATCCAGATCGCTGACGACCACATCGATCGTTTTTTCCTTGAGGGTCGCCAGCACGTTTCTCTCGTCTGACTCAATTTCGACCTTGATGTCCAGTGCCTCTTCCTCGTAGTGCTGCTCGAGGCGCAGGGCGAGGGCATCCAGTTGTAACTGATTATCATCGACCAATAGAACCGTCGCTTTTTTCTCCGCCTTGTCACTCATCATTGGTTCCCTCCAGGGTTGGTCACAACCCATCCCACTCCCTCGGCGCGACACTCAAGCAGCGCTCCGAAGAACCCTGATTGCAGTGGCGGAACTGCAATCTGATCCAGGCCATCTACGGTGAAGTGAAGAGCAGTTTCTTCACAATGAATTCTCAATGTCGTCTCTTGCGGAAGATTGGGGCGGGAATATTCGAGCGAGACGACGATCGCCGCAACCCACAGATCCCCAGCGGGAACCTCCCCCTCCACTTCGATCTCGACAGAAACCGCACTGTAGCGTCTGCGATAGTGTTCGAGGATCGCCTCGACATCCCAGTCGGCCAGCACCGTGATGGTGGTCAGAAGAGCATCGGCTCGGGTGACCCCCTTCAGTGCCAGGTTCTGACACTTCTCGATACGTTCTTCATCTTCATTGCGCATCGCGATTTCGAGAGCAGCTGAAGAATTCTGAATTACCGTGAGATGGTTTTTTAGCTGATGGAGAAGCTTGGGGATGATGTGCCCCAGGGTCTGCTGCTGAACCATCTCGGTAGATGGATGGGGCTCGCTCGCACCAGTGGCGTCGCAGATCTGGAGCAGCAGACAGGGTCCATCACTCGAGGGAAGGTGATGCAACCAGCGTGCGTGGAGCATCGTCTGCGAGTCCAGCGGCCACTGGCAAGTATCGAACTCTCCCGATCCTTCACCCCACGGCTGATCGAGTACTTTCGGCAACAATTCCACCGCTTGATACCGCTCCAGTGCCTCCTGGAAGCCTTCAGAGCCGGCCCATTTCCGGGAGGTCTCGAGTGCCCAGATCGCCCACTGGGAGCTTCCGGACCGCAGCTCAGCTGGTTGGTCGAGCAAGGATCACGAACCTCTCTGGCGGGATTGGGCGAACATCGGGGCTGGTGGCCATCATATGGCCAATTTCCCCTTACTGCTACGAAACGCAGCAGTCCGGGGTCCAGTTCCCCAAGACGCTCAATAGGCAAGAAAGGAGGCGGGAGACCGGGGATTACCACACCACGGTTTCCCGGTCACCCGCCAGGGATGGCAAGATGGGGCGATTTCGGGCAGAGGGCCCAGTTTCGCCAGTTCACGTGGAGAAAGGTCAGACAGCCGGCCTTTTCCTCTTCCAGCACACCAAACAATGACACTCCGGCTGCCTGATTTCAGATTCTCCACGGCCAGGGGATGGCCCCCGGGACTCGACGACCTGTGCGCCGGTCAATGAAGTCTGCCATCTCATCGGATTTCGTGCCAACTGGTCACAGTGCCTCGTCAGCGACCGGTTGAGAAGATATGCTTCGGTCCTTTCAGGGGACCTCGAACTTTCCCGCTCGGATCCACTGCCAGAGGAGTAGTCATGTGTGGCTTCTACGGTGCCATAGGATCAAATCCAAATGTCTGCCATGAGGTCTACGAGGCGCTCGTCTGTCTCCAGCATCGAGGACAGGACTCCGCAGGAATCGTCAGCTATGACCACCGTTTCCATCTCAAGAAGGGAAACGGACTGGTTCGAGACATCTTTCGCGCCAAGAACATGGAACGCCTGACCGGCACCTGGGGTATCGGCCAGGTTCGGTACCCGACCTTCGGTGGGGCCACGACTGAAGACGCCCAACCTTTCCAGGTCCACTACCCATACGGCATCGCGATGGCGCACAACGGGAATGTCACCAACGCCGAGATTCTCACTGAATGGCTCCGTCGCGAAAAACGCACCATCATGAATTCCAGTTGCGATATCGAATTGATACTTGCCACCTTCGCCGCAGAACTGGGAGAAATAGGCGGTGTTGATCCCGATCCTGAGTCTGTCTTCAAGGCGATCGAAAAGGTGTTACATCGCGTCAAGGGTGCCTACTCGGTGATCAGCCTGGTGGCACAACTTGGCATGGTCGCCTTCAGGGATCCCCACGGAATTCGACCACTACTGATGGGAAAACGAACTGCGGCTGATGGAACCGTGGAATGGGCGTGTGCCTCCGAAAATATCGCTCTCGAAATTCTTGGATATAGCGACATCGAAAACATCGGTCCAGGCGAGGCCGTGATTTTTCGACCGGGTGAAGACCCCCTGCGTCGCAAGGTTCTCAGCATCCGTCACAATCCTTGCATATTCGAGCATGTCTACTTCGCCCGCCCCGACAGCATCATCGACAATGTCAGCGTCTACGAGGCTCGCAGGAACTTTGGCATCCAACTGGCCAAGAAGTGGGAAATGAGCGGATTTCACGCGGATGTCGTGATCCCTGTTCCAGATAGTGCCTGCACTTCTGCCAGCACCATGGCGAGGGAACTGGGCATCGAGTACCGGGAAGGCCTGGTCAAGAATCGATACATCGGGCGCACATTCATCATGCCAGGTCAGGGTGAACGGACCTCGAGTGTTCGGCGAAAGCTGAATGCGATCGATAGTGAATTCAAGGGCAAAGATGTGCTGCTTGTCGATGACAGCATCGTACGTGGAAACACTTCGCGACAGATCGTCGAACTGGCCCGGGCCGCCGGTGCGAAGAAGGTTTACTTTGCATCCTGCTCGCCACCTGTAAGACACCCTTGCGTCTATGGCGTCGATATGTCCACCAGAGCCGAGTTGATTGCGAACGAAACGAGTGAAGCTGAAATCGCCCAGAAACTGGGAGCCGATGCCGTAATTTATCAGGAGATTTCAGACCTGCGGCTGGCAGTCGCCAACTCGGGTTCATCTCTCCACTACTGCGCAGCGTGCTTCGATGGCAATTACCCGACCGCAGATGTCAGTGCTGAAACTCTCTCCAATATCGAACAAGCACGCCTCCAAGACCAACGACAGCGACTCTCCACCGAGGCAGACAAGGTGGGCGAACCTGGATAGAATCGAAGATCGGGGGAACCATTTCGTTCCACCCGTTCGACCTATCTGTTCGATCCACGGCGTTATTTTCACGCCATCCGTACACTGCGGTGATCGGCGGAACAGCCCCGCGGAGGTCCATTGTTCGCTTCGATCGGCCTGGCACTGACTCCGACCCTGCTGTGTGCCATGATCGGATTGGCACTGTTGCTGGTCCTCGATGCCGATCCTGGCCTGTGTCGACGGCGAACCCCTCGCGGAGTGTTTCTGTCGGCACTGATCGGCTCATTCGCATTCCTGTGCTCCATCTTGCTCTACCTGAGGGTTCCTTTGCCGGCCATGATCTTGCTGGCTGGTTCAGCACTGCTGTTCCACCTGCCTGCGATACTGCGCATCGCCTCCCAGGCCCAAGAGCCCATTCCCGATGAAAGCCCACTGCTCTGGCGCTGGCGCTCGTCGGTTGGCCGGGGCAACCCCCGTAAACTTCTCGGCAAGCTCCAGCGGCTCGAAAAGAAGCTGCGAAAAGATCCGATGAATCCGATGCTAAGACTGAGGGCGATGGAACTGGCGCTGGCAGCGAACGAGAACTCCAGAGCGCTCTATCACGCCCATATGCTCGACGAGATCCTGCCACAGGGAGAGGCTCACGCGCATGTGCTCTGGACCACAGCACAGGTCATCGCCATCCGACAGCGGAGGCCCGCCGATGCCATGGCGGTGCTGAACAGGTTCGAGAAACTCTACCCATCGCACGGCGAGCAGATGCCGACCCGAAGATGGCCCAGCGAAAGCAGGGCACCCGGCGAAGAGGACAGCCCCGCTGGGAGCTAGATCTTGAACCTCTTGTTACAGACCCGGTGCGTTGACTGCATGCTCGACTCTGGCTTCGGTGAGAAACGCCACGACCTGATGCGCTGATTGCGTACCTACATTGTCCTGCGCCTCGACTGTAGATGCACCCAGATGTGGTGTGCAGATGACACGCGCGTGTTGGCGGTATGGATGATCAGCAGCGGGAGGCTCCTCAGCGTATACATCCAGGGCAGCCCCGGCGACCTTGCCGCTCTCGAGCCCCTTGAGCAGCGCTGCCTCCTCGATCACCGGTCCTCGGCTTACATTGACGATCCTGACTCCATCCTTGCAACGAGCGAGGAACTCATCGTTGACCATGCCCGTAGTCGATTCGTTGAGCGGAGGATGCAGTGAGATGAAATCGGCACGACCAAGGGCGTCCTCCAGCGAAATGAGCTCCGCGCCGCAGGAACTGGCGACTTCCGCTCCAACAACGGGATCGCAAGCGACCACCGTCATTCCCAGAGCGTTCGCCTTCTTGCAAACACGACGACCGATCTTGCCGAGTCCAAGCACCATCAGTGTCCTACCCGCCAGTTCAATCCCGACCAGTTCCTTGCGACCCCAACCCCCTTCAGTCATTGCTGCATGGCCCTGGGGGATATTTCTCGCCAGCGCGAACATCAGGCCCAGCGCCTGCTCTGCTGCTGCGTTCGAGTTCGCGGCAGGAGTGTTCATGACCAGGATTCCTCGGTCTGCGGCCGCATCGCAATCGATGTTGTCGACTCCAGCACCCGCACGGCAAATGCACTTGAGTCCCGGCGCCCTGTCGAGGACTTCCGCCGTGATCTGAGTTCCAGAACGAAGGATCCAGCCGGCGATGGATCCGAGGCTGGCATCCACCTGATCCGCTCCCTCGACCACCTGGAGCCCAGCCTTTTCGAGGATCTCCCGGGTCTGGGGCGGTAGCGGGTCTGAAATCAGCACTTTCATGGGGGTGTCGTTCATCTCAGCTGGTCCTTTCGGCGAGTTCAACATCGTGTGAGACGCTGGTTGGGTTCAATCCTCAAATCTTCCAAGACAAAGGCAAGCATCGTGACCGCCGAACCCGAAGGAGTTCGACAGCGCCACCCTGATCGGAGCTTCACGCGGTTCATCGGGGACCGAATCCAGGTCGCACTCCGGGTCCGGATCAACCTGGTTGATGGTCGCTGGCACAACGCCTTCGCGAATACCGACTGCGATGGCAGCCAGTTCTACCGCCCCGGAAGCGCCCAGAAGGTGCCCGATCTGGGACTTGGTGGAACTCACCATCAATCTCTCCGAGTGCGTCCCGAAGAGTTCCCGGATGGCTTGCATCTCCATCACATCATTGAGTGGAGTAGATGTGCCATGAGCATTGATGTAATCGACCTCATCGAGGTTGCGGCCGGCATTCACGAGGGCAGCCCTCATCGCAGCTACTGCCATCGGGGCCTGTGGATCGGGTGCAGTGATGTGGTAGGCGTCGTCGGTGAATCCGAATCCGAGCACCTCGCAGTAGATATTGGCATCGCGTTTTCGAGCGTGCTCGAGTTCCTCGAAAACAAAGATGGCACCGCCCTCTCCCATGACGAAGCCATCTCGACTCGCCTGAAATGGACGCATCGCGGTGGTAATCTCGTCATTACGCGATGACATCGCCTTCAGGGAGCAGAATCCGCCGACTCCAAGAGGCGTGATCGCTGCTTCACTTCCTCCTGCGAGCACCGCATCGCAATGGCCTGACACGATCGAATCGAGAGCCACCCCGAGGGCGTGCTGACTGGATGCACATGCCGATACGGTGGCAAAATTGAAACCCTTGAAGCCGTGCTGGATGGCGATCTGACCCGAAGCAGCATTCATCATCATCTTGGGAACGAAGTACGGAGAAATTCGGGAAGGACCGCGGTCCCTGAAGTTATTGTGCTGGACTTCGATCTCGGCGAGTCCACCGATTCCGGATCCGGTGATGACACCGTAGCGGGTCGGATCAGCGGAAGGATCGAGACCGCTGTACTCCATCGCCTCTGCTGCAGCAACCAGGGCAAACTGGGCGAAACGATCGAGCAATCGCAAGGTCTTCCGGTCCACCCTCGACTCCGGGTCGAAGTCCTTGACCTCCATGGCGAACTTCGTCCTGAACTCGGAGGCATCGAACTGAGTGATGGGGCCAACCCCGTTGCGCCCCTCCAGAATGCCGTTCCAGAAGGATGCGAGGTCATTTCCGATCGGTGATACAACACCGATTCCTGTGATGACGACCCTTCTGCTGCTCATCCTGGAACACCTTCCGGAGGCGTACTCACTCCTTGACGGTATTCGCCTCGATGTACTTGATGGCGTCGCCGACGGTTTTCAGATTCTCTGCGTCCTCGTCAGGAATCTTCATGTCAAAGTTGTCTTCGAGGTGCATCAGCAACTCGACGATATCGAGGCTGTCCGCTCCGAGGTCCGTTTGCAGGTTTGCCTCGTCCTTGACCTTGTCCCGTGCCACATCGAGTTTGTCCGCGATGATTGCCTTGACCTGATCTCCAACACTCTTGGCAGATTCTGGTGTTGCGGAGTCGGGCGTTACCTTCTCCTGTTCTTTCTGTACCTTCTCGATACGGTTCGCCTTCTGTTCTTGCGGTGCTTCCGCCGAGGGTTCTTCTGCTGGATTCATCGAGTTCCTCCTTTTGACGGGCCGACCACATGCAGTGCTCGGGGTGGTTTCCTGATTTTGTTGGAGCCTGGCTCCGCGCCAACTGCGGCGATGGAGACAGTCCCTGCAATCGTCACGATTCTAGAGTTCATCTGCGAATCGTCCAGCATACTTTGAAAACAGCAAATCAACAGGCAAGGCCTCCATCGACCCGTAGCACCTCTCCTGTGATATATGACGCCTCATCACTGGCGAGAAACATCACGGCCGAGGCCACTTCCTGGGCGGTTCCTGCCCGTCCGGCGGGAATCCTGCTTTCGATGGCCTCTCTCGCTTTCGGGGGCAGGTCCGCAGACATATCAGTATCGATCATTCCCGGAGCCACCGCATTGACGGTGATGTTGCGGCTCGCCACTTCCTGGGCCAGGGATTTCACGAGTCCGATCAGGCCCGCTTTACTGGCAGCGTAGTTTCCCTGGCCCGGATTCCCGGTCAATCCGATGACACTCGTGACACCGATGATTCGACCGCTTCTATTTCGGATCATCGGCCGAATCGCCTCGCGAGCGCACAGAAATGCTCCGCGCAGGTTGGTCCCGAGTACCTCATCCCAGTCCTCATCCTTGAGAGCCATCACGAGTTTATCTCTGGTGATCCCTGCATTGGCTACCAGCACATCGATGCCTCCGAGCCAATCGGTGGCTGCTGCGAAGAACTGCTGAACGCTTTCTCCACTGGTGACATCGAGTGCGAGGCCGTGCACATCGCCATCGAGTTCTGCAGCCTTCGCTGCCGCCACCTCTGCATCCCGGCCCGAGATCACGACTCGAGCACCTGCCGAAGCGAACCCGGCGGCGATGGCATTTCCGATGCCTCGAGTTCCTCCGGTGACGATCACTCTTCGGTCATTGAATTTCATCACGAGGCGTTTCCTTCCAGGATTTCCTCGACACTGTCCTGCCCGAGGATGGAGCGCGTCGGAATCCGACGATCGATCTGCTTCAGGAGACCAGCGATGACTCTCCCGGGTCCAGGCTCGATCACCTCATCGAGGCCAGCTGCCACCAGTGCAGCGATGGTAGGTGCCCAGAGCACCGAAGACTCGACCTGTTTCAACAAACATTCCCTGATCTGAACTGGATCGGAAATCTGCTGGGCCAGGACATTGGGGTAAAATGGCACCTCCGGTACACGGATCTGCACCTGCTCCAGCAACGGCTCCAGTTTGGCCGTCGCGTCGGCCATCAACGGGCTATGGAAGGCACCGGC
>JYMV01039725.1_pt1 | contig 10141 bp, 7 predicted proteins | sample 338911 | NCBI WGS metagenome assembly JYMV01 (sample SAMN03354496, study PRJNA234377) | hydrothermal vent metagenome | biome: Deep sea; feature: Hydrothermal plumes at the Eastern Lau Spreading Center, Western Pacific Ocean; material: Seawater | place: Tonga | collected 2009 | depth 2000 m m
TACTACTCGATGGACGTTAAACAACAATCAATCAATCAATCCAATATTACGGTCATACCTTCCAGATATATCATGCGATTTTTCGTCACGTTACTAATAAATGAAAAAAACAATAAATTTGATGTATACTTTATTTTATTTCCATTTTTGCTTCAAAGTTTCATATGTGGAATCTGCTTTTTCATTGTTATATCTACACATATAGCAACAGTTGTAAATATAGTCCTCTCAAGATGGACATCCAAGTTTGATGCATTGATTCGTTTTAGACATTCTAAGTAATGATAGTAGATATTATGTTGATCAATATTTCAATTTTGGTCTCAACATATAGAGATATGTGGATTCTTGTAAACATTAATGAAACTCAACCGAATTCACCTGAAATCTAAGGATGATCGCTTCTATTCTTATCACTATCATATAGTTATTGTGAGGTTTTAAAAAATTCACAATACTCATACTCCAGAGTGAGTGTGAGACTGTACAAACTTTGTGGGTGAATGGTACTTTTATCGTCAGATAAACTCTGCATCTGTGCATTTTATCACACGGATAAAAAGTATAGACTACGGGAATAGTAATCTGATGAACACATATGAAGAAGCTTTCTATTCAGTTGTACATAGACATATTGTACTGTCAGTGTGTATTTGTAAGGTAATATCACACAATCTGTTTATTGTAATTATGTATTCGATTTTACTCTTTACATTGGATTTATTTGCGAGTATCGAATTATATGCACTATATACAGCGCCATATATCTGTTCCCACTCGTATGTGGATGTGGATGACTATGCTTACTACTAAGTAGCACACAAGTTTCATTAGCAAAGCATGACGTGCTTACCCTTCCTGTACAACTATGTTGTTATGGTGTTCGTGATGTTCAATCTGTAGTGTTCTGTGTAGTGTTTTGTTCCTCGTAGTTTGTCTCTTTGGCTTTTTGCCTTAGCAATTATATTATCTGTTCTTCTTTCATTAAAAGCTTCCGATTACCCCTTTGGTATCGTCAAACATTTCGTCATCCATAGTTACTGTTTAAGTCGAGTCTAGTAAGAAAAGGTATCAGAATCTGGAGCAACTAGTTCAAACCACATAGTGGAAGCAAACTGTGCTTGCACTACAATTTGTTCTATGGAATTATGAATCTGTGTACACTTACACATATTACAAGATGGTGTCTTACCTATTCGTGTTATTTTTAAAACAGTATATAATCATCATTTTATGTTGAGTACAATGCCTACTATAACATGCATTTTATCCTTATATTGGTCTTCCATGATAAGCAATGAGGTTAATTGAATATTGTTTATACATGGATAATGAGTGGTATCAGCTTAAAGTTAAAAGAGTAATTTCTCAACCCTATCATGGCAAGACAATGATACGATGATTACTGCTATCAATAGATCCCACACTTGCAAACATAATCATAAACTGTAATAGGTAGACCTTGCTATTAGTCTTTAGTGTTGTGTCCTCAGTGAATTAACGCCAATTACCTATTTAGTAGTATTTAGTTTATAAGTGAGTGAGTGAGTGAGTGAGTGAGTAAGTAAGTAAGTAAGTAATGACTTTATTTCAAGAGGGAAACACAGTTAGCAACAATAAGCTAATCTTCCCTGTGGTCCTCAAAACAATAATAATCAAATACAGCAAATACAATTTCAAACAATACATACATATTCACAACAAAACATCACAATCTGAGTATAATCAAGGATAAATCCTTGGTATAATGAATATAATGTTATAATCATTCGTTATTTTGTTTTGACATTAAATAATCTGTATATTTCTTTTTGAATAGATCTATATTTTGAATTAATTTTAAGTTAGGAAGTAAAGAATTCCATATGTTGGTCTAATACAAGGCGGACATTGTTACTAGTTGTCGCCAGGATATAGCTGAACAATTAAATTGCTCATTTGACGTTAAACAACAACCATTCACTCTTTCACTAATATTCAAATGATGATTGAGCCCGTCGGCAGCATTTAATAGAACGAATATTTAACATAAATAAGCCAACTGTGTCACGAAGATTAAATATGTATAATGCTCAAGATTGAAGATTTCTGTAATACAAAGCTGTTTTACCGGTTTACCCCTCTACTTATTGTACCAATCCAGGAAAGTAATCGGTCGTGTATTTGATTTTCGGGTATCGATTTACCTCATTCTACGATTTCTTGATTAGATTTTGGAACTGTTCTGACAGTGTCTTATTTTTTGGTTTTCATTTTATTACGTACATGTGATGGTGTGATATTTGTGAGAAAACATGATATCTGTCTGGACCGTAACTAAGGTTTATATCAACCGAGGCAGATCGTGAGGAAGACACGATTCGGCGTGTCGATGACATGACTGGGGATTAGCTCAAGAGGCGGATACTTCCCGGAAAATTTTGAAAATTTACACTGTAGGAGATGCACTCCGATGCCATTTTGTTCAGAATTAACTGTTGTCGATCATTCCGAATTTGCTATTTTTGGTAGACATAAAGTGACTAAGAAAGAAATTTGATGGGTATCAGCAAAAGTATCACTATCTAATTGCCAACGTAATTGACAAGGCAGTCTGTAATACAGTACAATGTAGAGGTAGAAGTACTCGGAACGTTCCAAATAAACTCTGAATATAAGTACAATTTAGCAATTTGCTATTACAAATTGTTGGTTCCCGTAGAACCATAGTGTCCTATATAACGACAACATTACGTATGAAAGCCGGTTTGCAATGCTTAATATAAATCTATAGAGTTAGGGTTATTGTGTTTAACGCCAATTTTTCAAGAAGAATTTGAAGATACCAAAGGTGTAAGCAGAATCCGTAAATAGAAGAACAGATAACACAATGGCCAAACGAAATAGTACAAAAGGACACACAACGATCAACAAAACATACACATAACATTAAAGATCGAGTAACACGAACCCCACAAAAACAATATTTCAGTATAAATATCGTTGCGGCCAGTTATATTGATGGAGCAAACCTGAGATAACCATCGACTTGCCGGAAGTCACTGATCGGCATAATCACCTAATGTTGTATCGAGTGCACCTCGCCATTATTTGAACTCGCAACGGTAGTTGCGACCCTGTTTGTTGCAACTATTGCTTTAATTCCGTCACATTATCCCTGTAGTTTAAACAAATGGGGTTTTATTTTGTAGAAAAGTTTTGTAAAGTAAGAAACTCCATTCAATTTTGTATTATTTTGTCTTCTAATTTCCTTTGTGATTTTCAATTGTTGCACATAAAACAATGCAAACGTCATCCATAACTATTTTCGTCGTGATTAGCAGTAGTAACTATTTCATCAGTTTTCTAGCCATTCTTATGAAATCGTAAAAGCTGAAACATTATTAATTGTAACCGTGCTATATATTGAACACGATAAACAAAATATTTATTTATATTATCAACAACAACAACAACATTACCCACTCCTTTGACAATCCTCATCACTCATTAACAGTTGTATGACAACAACAGAATCTGATGGAAATCTAGGTACTAAACAGTGAATTAATATTAACACATTATCAGAAGAACAACTTTATACAGGTGGACAGATGGACAATGCATGTTTATTATTGGATACATCAATTTTATTAAACAGACATACGAACAATAGTGTGCAATTATATCATGTTCTAAACAGAAAGTACATTGTAATGTCATCTGCAATCTTTATAGCTTATGTAAATTCACAGACTGTTGAAAGCAGTTCTTACTGTTTAAAGACGTCATATTCCAGACAATCTCAGCGACTGTCAGATGCAAAAATGTCACATACTGTAATAGCTTCTTTGATGTTTATAATTGCAGTTGAATTATTTTCTATTTTTATTTTGAGTCAATTCTCATTCAGTTATTTTTGCACACTTACTGGTATGGAAGTTGAACAATAAACACATTTATTAGTATCTATTGCATCTAAATTATTAACCATATTTACTGGTATCAAGAGCAGCTAAACTATTAACCAAAATAACTGGTATTTATTGCAGTTAAAACTATTAACCAAATTAATTGGTATTTATTGCCACATTTCACCCTTTTAATGCGAATGCAAATACCAACAAATACACCATAGGACGAACAGTCCAAACCAAACAACACATCACCGTAGACAAAACGAATATCACTGGATAAGAGATCCGGTAACGACAACGCCCTATTGTTGCAACAAATAAATTTATAATGGTATATATTTTCCATCAAGCCCGTGAGTATTATGCATATTTGCAACTTCTCTCCCCGGCGTAGGCGATTCCATGGTCAGTGTCATTATACATTACATATACACGCGGATGTTTCACTTAATGAACCTGTACCACTTATAAAAAGTCGATGTATATGCATCACATTCCTACAAATCTAGTTTCACTATCCCTTACAACTCTTTGAACCATTGTAGTATGTGTCCTTAATCTTTTGGTCATTGTATTGTTTGTCTGTTTTTCTTTAGTCATTGTATTGTTTGTCTATTTTCTTTTGGTCATTGTATTGTTTGTCTGTTCTCTTTTAGTCATTGTATTGTTTGTATGTTTTCTTTAGTCATTGTATTGTTTGTCTGTTTTCTTTTGGTCATTGTATTGTTTGTCTGTTTTTTTTAGTCATTGTATTGTTTGTCTGTTTTCTTTTAGTCATTGTATTGTTTGTCTGTTTTGTTTTAGTCATTGCATTGTTTGTCTGTTTTGTCTTAGTCATTGTATTGTTTGTCTGTTTTCTTTTAGTCATTGTATTGTTTGTCTGTTTTGTTTTAGACATTGTATTGTTTGTCTGTTTTGTTTTAGTCATTGCATTGTTTGTCTGTTTTGTTTTAGTCATTGTATTGTTTGTCTGTTTTCTTTTAGTCATTGTATTGTTTGTCTGTTTTCTTTTAGTCATTGTATTGTTTGTCTGTTTTCTTTTAGTCATTGTATTGTTTGTCCTTCGATTTACGTCTTCTGATTACAACTTTGGCATCTTCAATCTTTCCTTACTGATACCTATTGTCTTTCGCCTATTAACCGTATGTATTGCTATCTATTCTTGTCGTTATAGTATTCCTAAGTTGAATTGACATTGGAAACATAGTTCCACTGCAATGTTGCAGAATATACGACTCAAACATATAATCAAATGAATCCGATATTTTACATAATCAGTCCAGAAAGGTCAGATATTGCACTTTGACGTACAACTGTACTTGTTTTGAACAGCGAGGTGTCACTTAACAGGTTCAGATTGCCGTTAAAACAGCGACGCGTCATTTAACAGATTCAGATGGCCGTTAAAACAGCGAAGCGTCATTTAGCAGGTTCAGATGACCGTTAAAACAGCGAGCCGTCACTTAACAGGTTCAGATGTTGGCCAATCAAAATCAATATCTAATTTCCACGGGAACATCAGACCAACAATCTTTCTCGACATCAATATCGTATCGTAAAGATTGAGAGAAGAAAGTCTATTCCATACCGATGGTTCATCGAAAACAAATGTCGCGCCTTTGGAAAAGACAGCATAAAGCTTTACAGAAGAAATATTTACTTGCACATTTTGAAGAGCAAATGTGACTTTGAATTCAAGGTTAAATATATGTTTATATGAAGTTATAATAAATACTAGTTGATTGTGTTTCAATTTGAGGATCCAATAATGATAAATCCGGCGCTGCATATAAATGTTAGAAGAAATTGTTGTTTCTTGTCCATTTTCAATACCAAATAGGAAAGAATCTGACATATGTGATAAATTCCTACAAAATAGCGTTCAATCCTTATAATTCCAATCTAATCGATCAACCTAAATTAAATTTTTTTAACACTTTTAATTCCATCGAGAGCCTCAATAAGTGAAATACACAGTGCGTAGTAATATTGACATCGAATCACAGGTAAAGGCGTAAAATTATCCCTACGAACATTTAATGTCAATTCAACAAATGGCTAACTTCAAACAATTTAAATGTCAAAAGTTGAAAAAAAAGTCAGAACAATAATACTTTAACACACTTAAAGTCTGTCAATGTCTCAATTATTGGTCGCGCAGCGATTGTCCTTGACATTTACTGAGTGGATGTTCCCGCATGAAAATGAAAGCTACAGTCTTTGAAGACGGAGTAGGCGCCAAATCCAGTGTTTTCCCGATTGATGTTCAAGCTCTGGTTGCTTGTAAGTACCCCCGGTATCATTGGAGTGTCAGAGGAAGGAACGACAGCGGGTATGGTCACCGGAGTCATTGCATTAGTCACAGGAACGATTGGTAAGTTTTTCTCGCCAGTAGCCACGTTTTCGAGCACATTGTTGATGAGTTGTTTTTGTGTAGTACTTAGACGTCGGCAATACGATTTAAGTGACTTTTCACACTTGTGGTCGGACATGAACATTATGTTGCGATCTGTTAAACCAGCGTCACTCATTGCAGTGATGGCTGTTGCTCTCAGGGAGTGTGATGTGTATCTGGCCACGCCACTGTTCTTGCAGATATCACCCATAAAGGTGGTAAATTTCTTCTGCTTTACAGGGGTTGCTGTGTACCATATATCGGCATTGTCAGGGTTTTGAGTGCATCCTTTTGGCATTCATTAAACAATGCAGTAGCATTTGCATCTGTTTTTGCCACAATATTTCAAGGCTTTAACGGGGCAGTTGATACTTCCGGTTGCGTACAGTCTCTTATCTGATGCCTGTTCGATACGATCATCTAACCCGCCTTGATAATGTTTTTGTTGCGTCTCGTGACCAATTGTTACATACTCAATATCATTTTCGTCCCGTTCAAATTTCAATGACCTCATTGTAAGCTGATGATGAAACTCGCACCCACGACTCACAAAATGAATAGCCAACGCATACCACACGCGAAATCTCAATGCAACAGAGTTATCTTTAGAAAGATATTCATTGATCTTAGAAAGCTCAACATTTGGAATGATGGGGTGGTGTTTGATCGGTCGTGATAACCCCTTCTTCAGATTATATTTCATTTTTGAAATGGGCATAGCTTTGAAAGTTTCAAAGTCATTGTCCTTTACGATATCTACTAGATGACCAATATCTTTCATATGTCTATTAAGTGCGGAACGGACGCTTCTCATATAATTTTTGTGATATTCAGGAGCTTGATCAACGTTAATTTTTTGGGCTCTATTTTCAACATTTTTCGGCTGTGCTTCAGCGTAAAACTTTCGGAAGTTTTCATTTAGTACAGAATTGGATACTGTTTGAAAATCTAAGACTTCATTGATTCTTTCTTGGCACCATTCTGAAACCCTCCACCCCCGGAATTATAGCTTTATTTGAAGAAAATGTTTGGTTGTACAACTTGTACTAAATTGCAGTGGGCGTTAGTACCGTGTTGAAGACTACTGGGCGTTCTCTACATACATGATGTTTTGTATTTTGCTGTTTTGTTGAATCGTTGTCTGATTGACATTTATTCGACATCTCAGTATTTTCCATTTCTTTTGGAATTATTGATTATGGTTATTATTACATGTACAGGTAATAATAACTTTTTCTCTCATTATGCAGGATGTAAATAATAAATTGTATATTCATGTATCCTCGAATATTGTATTTTTGACCTATCAACCAGTTATTGTGACGTCACAAACAACCTTTTAGATTGAATTAATAAATTAGGTGGAAAACGCATTATTGATTGGTGTTTACCGCCAACTTTAGCAATATTTCAGCTATATCGTGGCGAGAATAGTTATTGATATTGAGACGTTACTTGTGTGGGAAACAGAACACAGATTTTATATAAAACCATAAAGCTTTGTACAAATATTGATTGATTGATTGGTGTTTAGCGCCAACATTAGCAATATTTCAGCTATATCGTTGCGAGAAAAATTATTGTTATCAAGACATTACTTGTAAGGGAAACATTCTTGTATATTTGTATTTTATTGTTATGTTGTAACTCAATAAACTCGTACAAATTCATTATTTTGCAGGGAAAAACTGGAAGAAAAACCAAATATTATACTAGATGGATGTAGGGAGAACAAGCAGATATATTTGTTCAAGCCTGTCCAGGAAATGGTCATGTTTTGATTAGTGTAAATTGAATGTCAAAGCTGATTATTCACTGGGTAGGGTCTGGAAATCTTTTTCAACTTTGATTAGGCATCGACACGTACCATTGAATACGCCAACCCCCATTTGGTGTTTTTCTTGGTTGATGCACTGTACTGGTTCTGCTCAATTTCCAGGAGCTGTTGATCATCCAGAGCTTTGAAACGACTTGCACTTTTGGATATAGCACCTGCTTGTACATGTAACTGTGATTGTGGTTGATCATGTTGTGCATCAACTAGTTCAGAAGGCTGAGAAGCAGCTTGGTTGGCCTGAATACTGACCTCAGGGCATTCAGACTCCTGATTTATGCTGTTCACTGCTTCAATTAACATTTCATCAAATTCAGGGATATTATTCTGTAGCACCTCAAGTAATTCAAGGACTTCTGAGACTTCTGAAGTGTCCATGCCTTCAGGCATTTGAAGTTCAAATGTGACGCCATGAGGTTCAATGAGGTTCCATGGCATGGATCGCAGCCTCAAGATTGGAATCAACATCAAGTTCTTCCGAGTTCATACTTTGCAGACGATATTTTTGTAAATATTATCGGCAAGTGAGTGCATATTTTTTGGATATTATATTTCTTAAACAAAGGTAAGCCAATTTTAATTTTATTTCCTTCATTGTTGTGAGAGTAGATAATAATGTTTTTTTTTTATTATTTCAAAACACGAAACGTGAAATACCGAGACATAGCGTCGGCCATATTGTTTTGATTAGCAACGAAAGTAGTTCCAATACGGAAATTATCAAGTTGTAAACTTTTTGACAATGTCGCCTCCCAATGCCGTTTACCCAATCAGAACGTCAGAAAGACAATTATGTAAATAAGATTGGAATTATTATGTACTTGATTCATTAAATCAAATCGAATACATGACGATGTTTATGAAAATAGTATCAAATAAATCAGAGCTGTATGACATACTATCAAATAAGTCTATATAATACAAGAATCCATTAAAATAGCTATGTCGCCACGAGTATCATCCTTCCAGTAGTCAATGCTTCGGCACTGACGCGTACGATTAAATTTAATATTATGATTTAGATTTACAGCTTAGGTGAAACAAGCGTCGTTCTAATCGCTTTCAATGACGTCAGCGCATATACTGTTACCGTTTATTTCTGTCGCTCTACATAAATCAGGTACCAGAAATGCTTTATTAGGTCCATGATTAAATAACACTGAAATTTATTAGATCCCCATTATTAGTACTCAAGATCACACAATTGCAAGATAATGTAATTCATTATGCGGTCAACCTCCTTCTGGCATATGTGACCTTAGCTGCTTTCGGCTAAGCTTGTTTTACGTGCTTCCAAAGACTTAAATTGTTTGACTTTCCAATATTTTGGCAATGACCTTCATCAGATGTTATAACACTTGTATATTATAAATAAATGACGAAACAGGTTTAGAAACAGTGAGTCAGGTAGCTGAGACGTTGGCGATATGGATGGACTGATTGTGGACTATGAAAATCCAACTCTGTTTATTGGTCTAGTACAAAGCGGATAATGAAAACGTAGATATCAAATTTAGTGCGCACGACACGTTTCTGGAATAACCTTAATCAGGTACGCTCAAAATTGAAATATTGGAAAGCCAAATAACTTAAAGGTTTGGGAGCAATACAATCAAAGGGCATAAATAGGACATGCAACCAAAATCGGCTAAGGTCACCTATGACATCATCATCTTGCCAACACGTCAGGACGTGTTCTCACCATGACTCAACTGCCCACTTAAAATGTTAAAAAGCAATCCCTAACCCATTCAAATTGAATAGTCCTTGGTAAGTTTGCAATTGACAATTACCATCTCTGGAGAGCAGACAGAAATTCACGTGGAGGTGGATTGCTGGTATATATAAGGTCGGACTTAGCGTGTGATAGAAAGAGCAACCTTGAATGCGGGAAAATCGAGTCTATATTTACCAAAATAAACTTAAAAAATAGAAAATGGTTAATTTGCGGTCTATACAGACCTCCTTCATTATCAGATCATCTATTTATGGAAGATTTTAATAAAACATTTGACA
>JYMV01050619.1_pt1 | contig 10140 bp, 4 predicted proteins | sample 338911 | NCBI WGS metagenome assembly JYMV01 (sample SAMN03354496, study PRJNA234377) | hydrothermal vent metagenome | biome: Deep sea; feature: Hydrothermal plumes at the Eastern Lau Spreading Center, Western Pacific Ocean; material: Seawater | place: Tonga | collected 2009 | depth 2000 m m
TTCTTCCCGCAGCAGCAGTTATTATCGCTATCGTTACGGACGGAGCTCAGCGCAAAGGGACAAGGTGCGCATTACAGCTGCGCTGGCCATCAATGCCGTGATTGTCCAGGGAACACCGTCTCAACTGGCCCTGGCCGATGAACTGGTAAAAACACTCGAGTCGATGGAGCGCCCCGGGGAGTCCGTCATGGAGGTGGTTCATCTGGAAAAAGCCGAGGCTGCATCGGTGGCGGATGCTGTCAACCGTGCATTAAGAGGGGGAGATGACCGACGGAGTAGTTCGTCCAGGAGTCGCAGCAGCAGCTCAAGCAGTTCCGACAGCCAGAAAAAAACGGACGTAACAGTGACACCTGAGGTGAACTCCAACAGTCTGCTGATTGTTGGTCCGGTGGAAGCGGTTAAGACTGTAACCGAACTTGTGCGGGAGTTAGATGTAAAAAGTGAATCTGAAGGTGGGGTCGATATTCGGGTATACAAGCTTGAGAATGGGAAGGTTATACCGGTCAGTCAGATGCTGGAGGACATGATCGAGCGCGTGCTGATGCTGATGCCCGGTGATGAAGGTGACCGGTCGCGCCGCCGCTACTCCGTTCGGACTTGGGCTCTCGAGGAAACGAACACTCTGTTTGTCCTGGTACCCCCGCGCCAGGTTGCTCTTGTGGAGCAACTGTTGCCGATGCTTGACCAAAAAACCGAGGAGGCCAAGCAACAGGGGGAAATCAAGTTTCACACCTTGAAATACGCCGAGGCAGACGATGTTGGTCAAGTGGTGGAGGACATCATCGACCGCGTTTCGATGCTTACCCCGGGGACAGAGGCTGAGCGCCGTGCTCGACAATTTTCTGTCCGGTTCTGGGCGCACGATGAAAGCAACACGCTCCTCTCCCTGGTGCCACCGGAGCAGGAGGCGTTGGCGGAAAAACTGATCAAGCTGCTTGATACTCCCAGGAGCACTGAAGAGGGCATGGGGGAAATAAAACTTTTCCCACTTAAATATGCCGAGGCGAAAGCTGTCGGTTCCATGTTGGAAAACATGGTGGAACAGGTCATGGACCTTAGGCCCAACCCGGGGACAAACCGCCGGGATCTGGAGGGTAGGGTGAACATCTGGCCTGATGAAAAATCCAACAGTCTGTTTATCCTGGTGCCACCCAGTCAATTGCCCTTGGTGAAGCAGTTGCTCGCTCTCTTGGACAAAAAGCCGGAACGGATAAAGCGCGACATCCACTATGTCCTGCTCGAAAACGCCGATGCTATCACGGTGGCTTCGCAGATTCAGGCGCTGTTCGTTGATGAGGACGAGGACAATCAGCCAATCATTGAGGCGGATTTGTTCACCAACAGCATCACCATCATTGCGACCCGGGAACAGATAGCCGAGATGAATGACACAATCGCGCAGCTCGACGAGGCGGCGATGGATAACACCCTGCAGATTCGGGTCATTTCCGCGGAGGGCGTGCCAGCCAAGGACTTGGCGGAGATGTTGACCGGTCTCTACTCAAAGTTGTCCGGCGCGAACATCCGCTTGGTGGAGGAACTGCCGGAAGTGGTCCCGCAGACCGAACAAACACCGGGCAAAACAGCCCTGGAGGAGGAAATTGTCTATATCGCCGTGGATGAAAAAATCAATGCGGTACTGGCCTCCGGTAAGGCGAAGGAACTGGACCGGATATCACGACTTGTCAATGATCTAACCATCACCATCATGGATAGTGAGGCTGAGTTTCGGCGTTATGAGCTAAAGGAAGCTGATCCCGAGGGCTTGGCCAAGGCGTTGCTCGATATCTACGCGCGACCTGAAAAGACTGTAATCGAAGATGGAAAGCCTAAGAAAGTGCCCCAAGCGCCAAAGATTGTGGCCGTGCCAGATCTCCGGACCCGTTCGGTCATTGTCCGGGCCGAACCACTGGATTTCGAGATCATCGACAAGATTGTCAAGGAGCTGGATGTAAAGGGTGTGCCTCTGGTGGATATACGATTCTTTATCTTGCGCAACGCCAAGCCGGAGGATGCCATCACGCACCTTGAAGACTTCTTTAAAGAGTTGAAAGAGGTGCGCCCCGGCGAACCGCTTGAGGCCAAGGCAGACAAGCGGACCAAGTCGGTTGTCGTGGTGGCCCGGCCGGAGATGTTCGAGAAAATCGGAGAGGTGATCGAGCGGATCGACGTTCCACCTGAGTTTGCCGTGGCCGACGTGCTGATTCTTGAGTTGCGGAAGGCCAATGCCCAGACCCTGTCGGTAATCCTGCAGGACATGATACGCCCCGATTCCAAGGGAAACCTGACCGATGAAGCCCAGGCGATGGTGGAGCAGGTCCAGAAACTCAACATCACCAACATCGACGGGCAAGTCGTCCAGTTGGATTTGACCAAGCCCATCAAGGTGTTCGGCGAATCAGGGGATGGCATCAACCGGTTGGTGATCACCTCCACGGCGGACAACATGGTCGCCTTGCGGGAGTTGGTTCGCGTGATGGATACCGTCTCTATAATTGACGGAGTGACGGTTCGGATTGTGACCTTGGAAAATGCCGAAGCTGACAATGTCCGCGATACCCTTTCTGGTATCTTTTCGCAAAGCCAAGCGCTTGGCCAAGGGCCGGGTGGCAAGGCCGAACCGGAAGGCAGCGGCGGTCGTGCGTTGGTGAATCAAATCAATATCGGCGCCGATGATCGAACCAACAGCATCATCATGAGTGGTCATCCTGACTCGGTAGACTTGGCGGAGCGCCTGATAGTGGATCTCGACAAGGACGTGGAGAACTTTGTGACCGACGTGAAGGTTTATCGCCTAAAACATGCGTCCACCGACCAGATTGTGCCGATGCTGCAGTCGGTCTTTAAGGAGAACTCCAGCGAGCCCTCGCTTGAGGGGATTAGCCGACAGGTGACCCGTTTGCGGCTCCACCTGGAGGACAACGGCATCAAGATTTCTGAGGCGCCGGCCACCCGGGATGCACTGACCATTCAGGGGGATGATTCCACCAACACCATCATCGTTGCCGCCCGCTCCGATCTTCTCCCGCTGATCGAGGAGGTGATCAACACACTCGATATCCCGGCGGCGGGCGGTATGGAGAGAATCCAGATTTATCCGCTGGAGCACGCCAATGCAGCCACGATCCAGAACGTCATCGAGAATCTTTTCCAAGGGCAACCGAGAGGGCAGGTGCGCCCCGAGGATCGACCGAACATCGTGGTCGATTCCCGGACCAACGCACTGATCATTGCCGCCTCCCAAAAGACCCTGGCCATCGTCAACAGCTTGATTATGCGTTTGGATCAGAAACCGGAGAACCCTGGAATTTTGATTGAGGTACTACCGCTCGACCACAATGACGCCTCGCAGGTTGCCGGCATGATTAACGATGTGTTTAGTGCACGGCAGCGGAATATGCTCGCGCCGGGGCAAACGGCTCAGTCGCAGGAACGAGTCAATGTCGAGGCGGATGGTTTGACCAATTCGCTCATCATCACTGCCAGCAAAGAAAACGTCTTATTGATTCGCGAGTTGGTTGCAAAGTTGGACTTGGAGCCCACGGCTGAAACAAGTCAATTGACGATTATCCCGCTTGAGTACGTTGATGCGCAGCGGGCGGGCGCCATGTTGCGTTCCCTGATAAAACAGGGTTTGTACCGGCCAGGCATCTCACGATCGGGAGCAGCTCGTGCCAGTCGTGAGAGCATTGCGATTTCCGTGGATCACGCCACCAACACGCTTATCATTTCGGCCAGCCCGGAAAACCTGGCAGTGGTACGCGAGGTGGTGAAACAGATCGACACAAAGAATTACGCCAAAGCCGGCACGCTAAAAGTATACGAGTTGAAATACGCATCGGCGCCGCGCTTGGCCAGGACGCTTGACTCATTCTTCAGGGCCAAGCGCTTGGCGGAGGCTTCACTCGGTGATGCCGACGCGATCGTTCCGGTCACGGTAACGCATGATGAGCGGACCAATACGCTGTTGATCACCGGCGGCAAAGAGAGCTTTGCGATCATCGACGAGTTGCTTGCCAAACTCGATGCCGATGCCGTGATGGCGCAGAATAAATTCGACGTGTTTCCGTTGAAGAACAGCTCGGCGGTCAAGGTCAAGTCCACTTTGGATCGGCTGTTCACCGGTCGCACCACGCCACCGGGTGGCCAAGCGCCACAGGCGGTAACAATCATTGCCGACTCAATCTCCAACTCTTTAGTCATTGGCGCGGCGACAGAGGATTTGCCGATGGTTCGAGACCTGATCGAGCGACTGGACGAGGAGCAAGCCAGCCCGGACATCAATGTGGCAGTATTCCCGTTGGCCAAGGCCAACGCGACAAGCGTGTCCCAAATAATCATGAGCCTGTACCGCGATTCGGACACAACGACTGGCCCGTCAGTCGCGGTGAATGTGGATGACCGGATCAACGCACTGGTGGTGTCCGCTGGAGTCAACGACCTCAAACGCATTGAGGAATTGGCCAAGCAACTGGATACTGATCAACTCAAGAGAGTATCCGAGATTCGGGTGTTCGGGCTGAAGTATGCCAGAGCCACCGAACTCGCGCTGCTATTGAATACAGCGCTCAATACGAAGCCAGAGAACCTAACATCGCAGAGTGCAGATCGGCAGGAATTGCTCCAGTTCATTACACGTACACAGGAGGAAAACGACTTGGTGACTACGGGCCTCAAAGAAGGGGTGTTAATCACTCCGGATCCGAGAACCAACTCCTTGGTCGTATCCGCGCCAGTGGATAATATGCCTCTCATTGAGCAACTCATTGCCAAGCTCGATTCAAGCTCGCCGCAGATTGCCCAGATCAAGGTGTTTCAGTTGACAAACGCCGATGCCCGCCAGATGGCTGACGTGTTGTCTACCCTGTTCCGCCTGCAGTCCGCCGGAGGCCAGGCCAATACGCGCTCTATCCGTTACACACTGGTCATGCCCACCGACGGGTCGGCAGCAAATGCCAACGGCGAACCCACCATCGGTACCGCGCAGGAGAACGCACTAACGGTAACGGTGGACGTTCGAACCAACAGCCTGCTTATTGGCGGCTCGGAACATTATGTGGCCTTGTCCAGCCAGATCATCGAGGAGTTGGACTCCAGCCCGGCTCAAGAGAGAATCACCAAGGTTTATCGTCTCAAGAATTCCCAGGCAGAATCCATTGCCGAGGCCTTGCAGGCTTTTCTGGATCAGGCACAACAGAGGGTGACGTCGGTCCTAGGCCAGGAGGCCGTGGGCACGGCCCAGCGTTTGCTGGACGAGGAGGTAGCGATAGTGGCCGAGCCTATCAGTAACTCCTTGTTGGTTTCAGCCAGCCCGCGCTATTTCGAGCAGGTTCAGGCGATGATTGAAGAATTGGATCAACCGCAGAAACAGGTTTTAATTCAGGTGTTACTGGCTGAGGTCACATTGGATGGGAGCACGGAATGGGGGATGCAATGGCAGTCGGACATGGATTTGACGGAAAAGGATATCCCCGGAGATACGGCAAGTATTAATTCACGTTTCGGGCTTGATCCATCCTCCGCCATGGGAGGGTTAACCACGACCCTTACCGGGGATAATTGGGGTTTCATCCTCAAGGCCATGCAGAGTGACGGGCGTCTGGAAATTTTGAGTCGGCCACAGATCCTGGCAGTGGATAATCAGGTTGCCAGTATTGAAGTTGGCCAAAGGGTGCCGGTTGTCACTGGGAGTCGTGTCACTGAAAGAGGGGATTCGATTAATACTTTTGAATACCAAAGTGTTGGAATTCAGTTGGAAGTAACGCCTCGAATCAACCCTGATGGGATCGTGAAAATGGACGTGTCTCCAACCATCAGCTCACTGTCGTCCTCGAGTGTGGCGATTTCATCCGGCTTCACAGTGCCCATCATCAATAATCGCAGCGCGACCACTACCGTGAGCGTTCAGGATGGTCAGACGATTGTGATCGGCGGGTTGATCAGTACGGAGGATAACGAACGGATCACAAAAATCCCGTGGTTGGGTGATATTCCCTACATTGGAGCTGCCTTCAGGCGGACAAAGAAAACACGGGTGCGAAGTGAACTGCTGATTATTTTGACACCCCATGTCATTAACGATCCAGGTGAAGCCGAAAAGTTCAGCCGCGAGAATATTGATAGTTCCAATATCTTCGAACAGTTTCAAGATACTGAAACCGAGCGGAACAGAACTCAGCGGCGGATTCTGGACAGCATCAAGCCGAAGGCACGGGAGGAGAAGGGGGTTGAAGTTCCTCAACCAGGCAAGGAAAAGGAGCCTTTGCCGTCAAAAATATAATGTTCAGTGACGGAAGGTGTAAACCGTCTGTTTCCATTTGTTCAGGATTGGTTGTTTGCCTGGTATGGATCGGTATTACCGGAGTCGGTTGTCGGACAGATGGGCTTGATGTCAACCTGGGGCGAATCAGGGCCTTTAATTCAGAAAAGAAGTCAGTAGATTCCATCCGGCTTTTTACTTCCTCGGTATTGTTCAACCTAGATGGTGAACCGGGGCCCGATGGGTTTAGTGCCCGTGTTTTCGCTGTTCATAATAGCATTGCCAAGCCCATTCAAATAACAGAGGGCGCATTGGAGGTTATAATTTATGATGGGGATGCAAGCCGGGATCAATCGCTCAAACCCCGTCAGGTGTGGTCGTTTTCCGGAACGGATCTGCCTCGCTACTTGCGCCAGACCAGCATTGGCTTCAGTTACGATTTTACCTTGAAAATCGACAACTTGAAGCCTTTGCCCGGCAAGGTATCCATTGGGGCGAAATACACTCCCCCCGAAGGGGATTCAATTTTCGCAAAGACGGTGAGCATTGCCATCGAGCCTTGAGGCTGTATCTGGATTTGGCTGGCCGTATGGAAAACCAATTGCCCTGGTTTTTATCTCTTCCACTGTCGGCAGTTACCGTAGATTGAGCTGTTGATGAAAGGAGGATTTGGGTTTTCCATTAGTGACCACATGGTGGTACCGCAAACCGGCCAAGCCAATGTGTACGCTTGCGATTTTCGGCCAATCAGTTTGAATAGCGTCTCGGCAGGAAGGGCCGTTGGTTCGGCATTGGCCAAGCGCAGGGAATGAGCAGTTATCAACAGGTTTTGGTGGAGAAAGGGTTGGTGTCCGTGGAGGACATTGATGCCGCCGATCGTCTGCGCGAGGAGAAGGGTCTGCGCTTGGACCGGGCGCTGATCCAAAACGGTGCGATTACTGAGCGTGCATTTCTTGAGGTAATGGGGGAGCGGCTTGACTTCGACGTGATCGACCTGCCCGGTGTGGCCATCGAGCCCGAAGCCATCCAATCGCTTCCATCGCGTTTTGTGAATCGCAACCATCTTGCGCCCATCGCTCGTGAAAACGGTATACTTAAGGTGGCCACAAGCGATCCGTTCGATCTGTATGTGTTCGACGAGATCAAGCTGCTAACCGGGTTGGAGGTGCGCCCCGTGCTTGCCCCGCGTGATGAGATCGACAAGGTCATCAAGGAGCACTACGGCGTCGGTGGCGACACGGTTGAGGAAATGACCGGCGGTGAGGACCTCTCCCTCACCAGCTCAGAGGACGATAGCCAGGATCTGTTGCAGATGGCGCAGGAGGCCAGTGTCATCAAGCTTGTCAATGAGATCATCCTCGAGGCGATCAACGAACGTGCGAGTGACATTCACATTGAGCCGTTTGAACGGACGCTCTCCATTCGCTACCGCATCGACGGTGTGCTGCACGAAGCCGCCATGCCGCCGCAGATTAATCGCTTCAAGGCGGCCATCATCAGCCGCGTCAAGATTCTTTCGAACATGAACATCGCCGAGCGGCGATTACCGCAGGACGGGCGCATCAAGTTTTCTGTTGGCAGTCGACAGGTGGACGTTCGTGTGAGTGTCATCCCGATGATTTTCGGCGAGGGGGTCGTGATGCGCATCCTCGACAAGACGACCGTCCTCCACAGCCTCACCGAGCTGGGGCTCGACGAGGAAACGTTCGAGACATTTCAGACCCTCATTTGCAAGCCGCACGGCATCATCCTCGTCACCGGCCCGACCGGCAGCGGCAAGACGACCACGCTATATGCCGCGCTCAACGCCATCGTCGGCCCGGAAAAGAAGCTGATCACCACCGAGGATCCGGTGGAGTACAATCTCGACGGCGTGAACCAGATCCCGGTCGACCACAATGTCGGCATGTCGTTCGCCATAGGTCTGCGCGCCATTTTGCGCCACGACCCCGACGTGGTGATGATTGGTGAGATCCGCGACCTCGAGACCGCGCAGGCGGCCACTCGGGCGTCGCTAACCGGCCACTTGGTCTTCTCCACACTACACACCAACGACGCCGCCTCGGCCGCCACTCGCCTGATCGACATGGGCGTCGAGCCGTTCCTGGTCAGCAGCACGCTCATTGGCGTGATGGCCCAGCGCCTGGTTCGCGTGATCTGTCCGGGCTGCAAAACCGAACTGAGTCCCAGTGAAGTCAAGCTTCCCAAGGCCGTCAGGTTTTCAAAAAGCGACAAAATGTTCCACGGCAACGGTTGTCGCCAATGCCGCAAGAGCGGATACCGTGGACGCATAGGCCTTTACGAGCTGCTGCTGATGAACGAGGAGCTGGGCGAAAAAATCATCGAGCGGGTGGCCGCCAGCGAGCTGGTGCGCATAGGCCGCGCCAACGGCATGCGCCTGCTCAGCGAGGACGGCTGGCTCAAGGTGAAGGGTGGGGTAACCACACCGGGGGAAGTGATGAGGGTGACCGCTTCGTAGCCGCAGCATGCCCAAGTTCCAGTACACAGCTAGAAACCTGAGTGGCGGAAAAGTTTCCGGCAATGTCGAGGCCGAAGGCGAAATTGCCGCAGCCCGATTGCTGGAGAATCGCGAGTTGTTTCCCATCGACGTGTGGAATCCCGAGGCCGGGGAAAGCGCCGCCTCGTTCCGGCGCCGCATCTCCTCGCGCGACCTTGGCGTGATGTATGGCCAACTCTCCGACCTGCTCGGCTCCGGTGTGCCGCTGTTGCGGGCGCTCAAATCGCTCGTCAAGTCCACCGTCAACAAGCGCCTGGCCGGCGTGCTGCGCGAGATTCACAATGAGGTCGCCGACGGCCAGTCGCTGCACGAGTCGATGGCCGGTCATCAGGACATCTTCCCCACGCTGCACACCGTCATGGTGCAGGCTGGCGAGCGGGCCAGCTTCCTCGATGACGTGCTGGAGAGCCTATCCAGGCAAGGTGCTGGGTGCGCTGGTTTACCCAAGCATGTTGGTGCTGCTGGGCGGCTCGGTGATGATCGGGGCGCTGGTGTTCTTCGTGCCCAAGTTCGAGCCGATGCTGGCCGGCATCGACAAACCGATGCCAACCGAGATCGTCTTCCTGCTCAGTGAGACCGTCCGCCGCTATTGGCTGATTATTGCAGCCGGCATCGGCGGACTGATTGCGTTTTTTTGGAGCGTCCTGCAAAGCCAGGCCGGTAAACAGGCCATGGAACGGTGGCGGCTAAAGATACCCGTGGCCGGCAATGCGCTGCGCATGGTGGCGATCACCCGGTTCTGTCGCATCCTCGGGACCATGCTGGCCAACGGCGTGCCGATTCTGCAGGCCTTGGCCATCAGCCGCGATGCCACCGGCTCGGCGTTGCTCGCGAAGAACATCGACGAGGCCATCGAGAACGTCCGCGCCGGCGAACCTCTCACCGAGCCGCTCAAGGCCGGCGGCATGTTCCCCGAGCAAGTCATTGCGATGATCTCCGTCGCCGAGGAATCCAACCAAATGCAAAAGGTGCTGCTGCAGATCGCCGACTCGGTGGAGCGCCGCACCAACCAACAGGTCGATCAGGCGGTGCGGTTGATCGAGCCGGCGATCCTCTGTCTGGTGGCAGCTGGCATCGGATTCCTCGCGCTTGGCCTGCTGCTACCCATCTTCACCATGGCCAGTTCTCTTGGCCAAAGTTAAAACCGCTTGGCCAAACCAAATAAAATGGCGTGGGCGAGGTTGACTTTTTGCTCATAACAGGTGAGATTTCCCCCCGTCAGCCAGACGCCACACGTAGTGGTTGGAGAAATAAAAAGTACAATATGCGGCAACTATTGTTGCGACAAAGTTGTTTTGAATCCTTCCGCTCGGTCGCCGTCCATTATGGGGTTTGATTTGAAATACGACTTTTACTTAACGAA
>JYMV01013645.1_pt1 | contig 10138 bp, 10 predicted proteins | sample 338911 | NCBI WGS metagenome assembly JYMV01 (sample SAMN03354496, study PRJNA234377) | hydrothermal vent metagenome | biome: Deep sea; feature: Hydrothermal plumes at the Eastern Lau Spreading Center, Western Pacific Ocean; material: Seawater | place: Tonga | collected 2009 | depth 2000 m m
ATGGCTCTTTAGTCTCCATCACCCCTACCCCATTGAGTGGCTATACAGCCCCCAGTTCATTGTAGGCGTGATTCTATTTATTGCTGGAATGAGTATTAATATCAAATCTGACAATATGTTGTTTGATTTGCGCATCAATGGAGCCACAGATTACAAAATTCCACGGGGGGGATTATTTCAATGGATTTCCTGCCCAAACTATTTAGGCGAAATATTAGAATGGTGGGGGTGGGCCCTGGCTACCTGGTCTCTGGCGGGACTAACTTTTGCTGTTTGGGGTGTAGCCAATTTGGTTCCTCGCGCCAGAGCGAACCACCTTTGGTATAAAGAAAATTTTATTGAATATCCAAAAGAAAGAAAAGCGCTCATTCCTAAAATCTGGTAACTGAATTAATCCATTGACTTAATCCTTTATATATAGCAGTTTGGACGGGGTTTTAAGCCAGATTGACCACAATCAAAGGTATCAACATAGCACTTTGTACACGTGTTATGGACAATTTTAAATATATTTGGTTTACTCTTTTGCTTCTTGTGTATCAGCAAATACTGCCGGCGCAGTCTACCCTTTCCGCAGGCGACCTTATTCTTGTCACCGTTAATGCAGATGGTGATAAAAACTTCGATTTCGTTCCCCTTGTGGATATTTCTGCTAATACAGTTTTCAGATAATGCCTGGAATGGATCCGCATTAAAATCAAGTGAGGGTACCTTAAAATACACTGCAGGTTCCGTCGTTACGGCGGGTACAATTTTATCTTATTCAGGAACAGTTTCAGGAGACTGGAGCACTGAGGATGCAGGATTTAATCCTTCAGGTAGTGGCGACAATATATTGGTATTTCAGGGCATTTCAGTTTATCCCCCACTTGGCATCCCTCGATTTGTGGTTGTTTTTGATAAAACCAATTTAAATACCCCTTCAACGCCCAGACGCTTTCACTTCTACCCTGCCTACCCAAATCCTTTTAATGCAGCCACGATACTTGAATTTGAAATTTTGGAAAAAGGTCCGGTTGAAATGACTATCTATAGTATAAGGGGTGAAATGGTTGATACCATTATAAATGAGCGTTTCCCCGCAGGAAAACATTCGGTACGTTGGAATGGAAATCGTTTCCCATTGGGCATTTATTTCTGTCGCCTAAAATTGGGATCAACAATCAACACAAATAAGCTTGTGTTAATAAAATAGAAGGATAATCGTTATGAAAAAAACAATGTATATCATCATCTATATAAACCTTACATTGCTCATGGCACAACCCACGTTCCCCGATGAGCCCAATCAGGCACCCATTGGTGGGATTGGTATATTAGCAGTAGCGGGTGGCGCCTTAGCTTTAAAAAAATTATGGCATAAAAAGAAGGGCAATTAAATTATTTTATTCTCTTGAACATGCCCTTTTTCAAAAATATATATTGACATTTATTATTGTGGGGTCGTAGAATTAAACACACGCGTAAATAACGAATAAAAACAAGTTAGGAGTACGTTATGCAAAAAGTCCGGAAACACGGTTTACGCCGTCAGGCACAGCCGTGGCCAACTTCAATCTGGCAACCAATCAAACTTGGCGTGATGCCAACGGTGAACTTCAGGATAAAACTGAATGGCATCGTTGTGTTATGTTTGGTAAATCTGCAGAAATGTCTGGTGAACTCTTGAAAAAGGGTCAACTATGCTATCTGGAGGGAAAACTCCAGACCCGTAATTGGGAAGACAAGGATGGGGTAAAAAGATATACCACAGAAGTCATCTGTGATATCTTTACCATGCTTGGGCGCAGAATTGATAATCAAAACGAACAAGGACAGAATCAAAACGAACAAGGACAGGCCGCGCCTGTTACTGCCGATGGCGATGATGAGGACGACCTACCATTCTAATCAATCCTGAATGTAAGATGATTAAAAAGCCCTGCTTACGTGGGGCTTTTTTAATTTCTAATTATAATAAACTGACTGTATACATTAAACTTTGAGTGATTAATTGATAACTATGATTAAAACAAATAGTATTTTCTTGCTGGTTAAATCATAAAATTCAGAGGTGAGTATGAGAAAATCGCTCTTCTTTTTTATTTCGATTTTTATTCAAGCCCAGTCTGCAGACCTTGTAATCAAAAATGCCAATGTCTGGACAGTGGATTTGGAAAATCCAAAGGCTCGAGCAATTGCCATCGACCATAATAAAATCATTTACGTCGGATCTAATGCTGGTGTTGAATCTTTTATTGCTGATAATACTAAAGTACTGGATGCTGGCGGAAAATTAGTCTTACCTGGATTTAATGACAATCATGTTCATTTTGAATCTACATGTCGAATCATCACTGGATTAAATCTCATGGATGTCCATACAGAAGATCCCTTTATTAGCCGAATGCGGGATGTTCACGAGCGTTTTGCACCGGGTATATGGATTACGGGTGGTTTATGGTCCGCTTATGAGGCTTGGGGTACAAGTTCCATTGGCGAAGAGGGTCGCCGTGCACAAAAAAACTTTTTTAAACCCCATCGAAATATGGTGGATGGCTTTACAAAAAACCGCCCTGTTTTTATCCAACGATTTGATCGAAAAGTGTTTTTTGCCAACGAAAACGCATTAAATCTTGCGGGCATCGCTAAAAATTCAAAAGATCCCGTTGGGATAAAAGTGGATCGAGACCGTCGTGGAAATCCAACAGGTATTCTTTCCGGTTCAGGCGTACAAAAATATTTCAGCCAATTTATTACACCCCGATCTATGAAACAGCGTATTTGGGAATCAGAAGCAGTCCTCAAACGGTGTGCCAGCTTTGGGGTGACCAGCCTGTCTGATATGTCGGATACGCGCCAGCGGGAAATTTTTTATCACTTAAGAAATGAAGGCAAATTGACGGCGAGAATTCATACCCGCGGCTATTTGGATCAATGGAAACAGATGAATGAATTAGGTTTAAAAGTAGGTTCAGGAGATGAGATGATTCGCACAGGTACAGTTAAAGCTTGGATTGATGGTATTATGGGTAATTCAACCGCTCGTTTCTATCAGCCTTATTCCCATAATGCAAATGAATTTGGGATTTGGCGGAAAATTATGTTCCCTTGGCGATCAAAAAATAATGGGCGAGATCTCCAAAGCAATTTAGAATATCTTGCGCTTCAGGCTGACTCCGCAGGCATTCAATTATCTGTTCATGCTATTGGGGATGCGGGTAATGGTTACCTACTAGATATGATGGATCACCTTATTGAAAAAAATGGGAAGAAAGACCGCCGCTTTCGACTGGTACATGCCCAAGTTATCCGCCCGGAAGATTTTAAACGGTTTCAAGGAAAAAACATTATTGCAGAAGTGCAACCCTATCACTGTACTGATGATATGCGGTGGATGGAAGAGCGGATCGGGTATGAGCGCTCCAAAGGAGCATATGCATTTCGTACTTTATGGGATAGTGGTGCTGTGGTTTGTTTTGGATCAGATTCCCCCGGTACCAATGCATCTCGATATCCACTCAACCCAATGCTTGGTCTTTACGCTGCCGTTACGCGACAAACCCTGGATGGCAAACCGACGGGTGGTTGGTTCCCAGATGAACGCCTTACCATAGAAGAGGCGATTCAAGCTTACACCCTTAATTCAGCTTATGCGTCTTTCGAAGAGAACATTAAAGGATCAATCGCGGTGGGAAAGTTGGCAGATATCGTTATTCTATCAGATAATTTATTAAAAATTTCTCCATCAAAAATTAAAGATGTGAAAATCTTAACAACTATTTTCGATGGGAAAATTATATATCAACGATAATGTTTGTTAAGCACCCTCCGCCTGAATGGCTCGGTCGGGCAGGCTGCTTGACTATTAGAGGACAAGTGGTGGTGGCAACAACCATCCTAGGTTGTCGAACAAATGACTAATTACCACTAAGATAAAATCCCTTAATTTCTTTAAACTACTGACACTTATTTTACACATAAATTTGGATATTTAAATGAAAACAGAACAACTTCAGTCTTATTTAGATCAATTCTGGGATAATGAAATCACACCTACATTAACGGAATATATCAAAATTCCCAATAAATCACCGGCATTTGATCCGGATTGGGAAAAGACCGGTCATATGGAAAAGGTTCTCAATTTAGCCGTTAAATGGACCGAGAAACATCGACCAAAAGAAAGCACGCTGCATATAAAACGACTGGATGGGCGGACACCGGTTATTATGGTTGAAATCCCAGGAGAACGGGAAGGCAATATCCTTATGTATGGTCATTTGGATAAACAGCCGGAGATGGAAGGCTGGAATGAAGGGTTTGGCCCGTGGGAGCCCGTGATGAAAGACGATAAACTCTACGGTCGCGGCGGTGCCGATGATGGCTATGCATTGTTTGCATCACTTGGAACAATAAAAGCACTTAAAGATCAGGGGCTTGCCCTCCCTCGAATTGTAATTTTAATTGAATTTTGTGAAGAAAGCGGTTCCCCAGATCTCCCTTATTATATAAATGAATATGCTGATATTATTGGGAAGGTAGATTTGGTTGTTTGTTTGGACTCGGGCGCCGGTAACTATGAACAATTTTGGACCACCGTATCATTACGGGGAATGGTTGCCTGTGAACTCAGGGTGGATGTCCTGAAAGAAGGTGTCCATTCCGGCAGTGCCAGCGGATTGGTGCCATCCTCTTTTCGCGTTCTGAGACAATTACTTTCCCGGATTGAAGATGAGGTTTCCGGGGAAATTATAGTGGATGCCCTCCAAACCAATATTCCCGATCATCGCATTGATGAGGTGAAAAAAATGGTGTCGGCGCTGGGCGGCAAAACAGAGGCCTTTCCCTGGCATGGAAAAATGGCCCCTTCCACGGAAGACCCGGTAGAGGGAACTTTGCGGCGCACCTGGAAGCCTACCCTTTCTTATGTGGGAATGGGTGGCATTCCTGCCGTGAAAGATGGTGGAAATGTGCTTCGACCATATACAATATTGAAACTTTCGTTTCGTTTACCACCAGATGTGGACTGCCACATAGCTATGGCAGCCATCGATAAAGTATTAAAAAATGATCCCCCATCTGACGCAACTGTTCATTTGAAATGGGAAGAGCCTGCCAATGGCTGGAATGCCCCCAAACTCTCTTCCTGGCTTGATTGTGCCATTCAGGAAGCGTCAGAATCATTCTATGGCAAACCGGCTTTGGCTATGGGAGAAGGAGGGACTATTCCTTTTATGGCCATGCTCGGTGAAAAATTTCCGGAAGCGCAATTTGTGATTACAGGCGTGCTGGGCCCTGAATCAAACGCCCACGGACCGAACGAGTTTTTACATATTCCGTTTGCCAAAAAACTCAGCGCCTGTATTGGATATATTTTGAATCAATTCCCCCAATGAGTTGAGTGTCCGGACCAAACTTGATTTATTGAAACCGCGGCCAAAGTGGGTGCGATATTGGGCAACTTATTTTGGATTGTTGCTCGGTTCCCTTGTGGCAAAGGTCACTGTCCGCGGGCGACATCACCTGCCCAAAGAAGGACCGTTTATTATTGCCATTAATCATTTTAATTTAATGGATCCCCCCTTTGTGGTTTATGCTGTACGTCGCCCAATTAATTTTCTCGCAGCAAGCGATCAAATTATAGATTGGTATAATTACTGGGCCATTTGGATGTATGGTTTTATACCAGCAAACCGGATGCGCCTTGCACCATCCACAATTAAATCTTCAAAAAAAGCCCTTTTGAATAAGGAAATACTCGCAATTTTCCCTGAAGGCGACACCCTTTCAAATGAGTTGCGACCAGCAAAAGATGGTGTGGTTTATCTATCCGCAACCATGCAGGTTCCAATCGTACCGATTGGTATTGATGGGAATATTGGGAATGTTTGGTCAAGTCTTTTGCGGGGTGTTCGACCCAATGTCCGGATTAATATTGGAAAACCATTCGGCCCCTATTCTTTGCCGAAGGACCGAACCAAAAAAGCAGATGCTCTCAAAGAAATTGGGGATAGGGTTATGTGCCGAATTGGTGCTCTCCTTCCAGATGAATTCCATGGGGTGTACCGGGGACATTCATTCATAGAGAAATTTCGATTACAAAATAAATTGTAGGGGTTCCATTTTTCATCCCCCGTATCATTAATGTTTTGTTACTAAAATATACAATCCGACCAAAGTAACCCCGCCGCCAATAGCCATTCGCCAAAAACTCATTGCAACCGGGGATACATCCGGCATCATCCTTGCAAAAATGGATGCAGTGCTAATGCATATTAATGCTAGGGCGAGAATCATATTCATCCGGCTTCCCATTGTGGAAAATATGAATAGAAAAACGCACTTTCATTATGTTTCCTTGTTTCAATTCCTTATAAATTGGGGGCTTGAAATCAATAGGAATATTTCACATGTCACAGACAAAACAACGACATTATTTAATTGTAGTCCTCATCGTTATTGGCTTTTTGGCCTTATTGCGGTGGCAAGCGGTGATTAACAATCCCACATTAGTTGACGGGAGTGCAAATGAACAAATTTTGCCGAAAGAGAGCCATTTTAAAAATTTGCGGCAACTCACGTTCGGGGGTGAAAATGCAGAGGCGTACTTTAGTTCTGATAGCAAAAAACTGATTTTTCAATCCCACGATGGCCGAGGTCTTTGTGATCAAATTTATATTATGGATATTGAAAGCGGTAAATCTGAAATGGTATCCACTGGGGATGGTGTCACTACCTGTGCATATTTTCAATATCCTGGAAATGAAAAAATTGTTTATGCTTCCACCCACCATGTGGATAAAGCCTGCCCGCCGCCACCGGATTATAGTCTGGGCTACGTATGGAAACTGCATGAAGGGTTTGATATCTTTAGAGCCAATCCGAATGGCAGCGCCCTAGAGCAGCTTACACAAGAAGCGGGCTATGATGCGGAAGCCACCATCGCTGAAGACGGAAGCCGTATTGTTTATACATCCTTGGTTTCTGGTGATTTAGAAGTCTGGACCATGAATACGGACGGATCCGATAAACGGATGCTCACGAATAAACTTGGCTATGATGGGGGACCGTTTTTTAGCCATGACGGTAAAAAAATCGTCTGGCGTGCTTTTTATCCCGAAACAGAAAAAGAAATTTCCGATTATAAAAAATTAATCGCCGACAGCATGATTCGTCCCATGAATCTGCAGGTTAGAGTCATGAATACGGATGGAACTGGAAAGGTTCAAGTCACCCACAACAGGGGTGCTAATTTTGCACCCTTCTTTTATCCCAATGATGAGCGCATTGTCTTTTGCTCCAACAAAGCCGATCCAAAAGGTCGAAATTTTGATCTTTGGGCCGTGAATGTTGATGGAACCAATATGGAACAAATTACGTATTTTGACGGTTTTGACGGTTTTCCCATGTTCAGTCCCAATGGAAAATATTTTGTTTTTGCCTCCAACCGAAACCAGGCCAAACAGGGTGACACCAATATATTTATTGCTGAATGGATCGATTAATACCTCTATTTGTATTTTCCTTTTTATGGGCCGAGCCGCAAGACTCAGTACTATCTGCAATTAAATCTGATGCCTTAAAAAAAGGTATACCCGAGTCGTTTTTAAATGAAACTTTTTCTCATAGCGGCATCGAAATTCACAATAAAATTTTAGATCGTTTTGCGAAACCATACGAAAAGAAAAGTTGGACCGACTACCGTAAATTATTTGTCACAGATTCCCGGATTCAAAAAGGGTCGGATTTTTATGCTCAGCATAAAAACAATCTCAATGCTGTTGCTAGCCAAATTAGTATGGATCCATTCCTTATTTTGAGTATTGTTGGTGTGGAAAGCAATTACGGCCGACACCGGGGGCAGTTTACTGTTTTTAATGCCTTATATACCCAAATAGCAAAAATGCCCCGACGGAAAAAATGGGCGACCAAAGAAATGATTGCTTACCTTGAATATTGTTATGCAGACAGTATTCCACCCCATTCAATCAAGGGATCCTATGCGGGCGCTTTTGGATATGGACAATTTATTCCATCCAGCTTTAATGCCTTTGCCACCGATGGAAATGGTGATGGCGTCCGTCAACCATATGCATGGGCTGATGTCTTTGCAAGTGTGGGGAATTATTTAGTGAAAAATGGTTACCCTGTTTCAAATAACGCTGATACAAAACAGGTGTATAAATCAGTCTATGCTTATAATCACGCTGATAATTATGTCAAGGCTGTTTTAGAATTGCAAGATAAATTAAAGAAAAATATTCTTAAAGAGTAACTTTCAGGGATAATACTTTTTCCCCTCTTTTAATTTTTACCTCAACTTCGTCCCCGGGTTTTAGTTCTCCCAAGCGATACATATAATCGTAAATATTTTTGATTTCTTTACCACCAATTTCAATAATAACATCGCCCTTCTCCATCCCTGCTTTTCCGGCCGGGCCTTCCTTTTTCGCCCCGTCAATTTCCATGCCTTCTTCTTGGCTGCCATAGGATGGTATAACACCAAAAGTAACTTTGAAACTTCTCCTTGTTTGGTTTGGCTCTTTTGGACCTGCTTCAGTAAAAGCTGGTTTTTCATCAAGACTGCTTAATTTAATGGTCAAATCATAAACCAAATCAACAATCTGTTTTTCACCTGTCGCATTAATGTGTTCCCAGTCATCGCTAGGCTTATGATAGTTTTCATGGGTGCCGGTGAAAAAGAAAAGAACGGGAACATCGTTTATATAAAAGCTGGCGTGGTCGCTGGGTCCGTACCCTTCTGGACTCATGTTTAGTTGCATTTCTTTCTTTTCATTCACGTCATTTAAAAGTGTTTCAAACCCCGGTGAAGTCCCTGTACCGCCAATGGTCACTTTATTGTCAGACATGCGCCCTATCATATCCATATTAATCATGGCGATCACAGATGATAAATCTATCGTAGGATTATTCACATAATACTTGGAACCTAAAAGACCCTCTTCTTCTGCATTATATGCCATTAGTATAATGGATCGTTTGAGTAATTTTTTATTGAATGATAGTTTTTCAGCTAATTCCAATATGCCCGCAGTCCCGGAAGCATTATCATCGGCACCATTATGAACCACTGCCGAATCCGGGGCTAATGATCCTGATCCGCCTCCGCCATATCCCAAATGATCAAAATGAGCACCAATAACGATATATTCATCTTTTAAAACCGAATCGCTTCCTCGTATCATACCTATAACATTAGGCACTTCGACTGTTTCTTTTTTTAGACTGACTTCAGCGTTTACCCTTTGGGTAATTGGAAATGAGTTCGGTGCTAATTTTTCGTCCAATTCTTTTTGAAGGATTTCCAATCGCCCACCAACCAAACCATCTGCAATTGATCGGGAAATATGCAATACTAAAATTCCAACTGCCGTCGAATTGGGTGAATGTTTTAAGGGAATTAATTTATCATCATCCCCTGCTTGATTCACAAATAGAATCCCAGCAGCTTTATTGTCTCTGGCAAGCATGGCTTTTTTTCGGAGGGGTGTATGTTTGGCGAAATCGGAATGGGGACTATCACTATCTGGGCCATCTATAAATACCAAAACCCACTTCCCTTCCACATCACTATTTGCATAGTCGTTCCACTGAATGGAATCATCAATACTAAAGCCATATCCAGAAAAAACAATATCTGATTCCACAGCGGAACTGGAAGAAAATTCTAATGGAATATAATCTATCCCCTTTTCATAGGTGGTGCCGTCAATTTCTAATTGGTTTACTTCGCCATAATCAATTCCGACTATAAACTCGAATGGCTGCAAAAATCCATTGGACCCGGCTGGCTCAAGTCCATCTTTTTTAAAATGATTCACAATATATTCAATTGCTTCTTGAGATCCTTTTGATCCGGGGAATCGGCCTTCGCGTTTATCATCAGATAGATATTTTATGTGATCTAATATTTCATTCGCCGTGATTTCCGGATTAAGATTCTCTGCTGGTGATTGATTGGATACTAGACTGCAGCCGGCGAAAATAACCAGCCCCAATGTAAAGCTAAAAATAAATCTGTGTTTCATAATGTTAAAATTCCTGTTAATTATTTATTGAAAATTTACTGAGAATCATATGCTTCCGAAATAAAATGAATGGTAATTTTACAGCTATTTAAAAGCAATGACAGAAA
>JYMV01001070.1_pt1 | contig 10136 bp, 13 predicted proteins | sample 338911 | NCBI WGS metagenome assembly JYMV01 (sample SAMN03354496, study PRJNA234377) | hydrothermal vent metagenome | biome: Deep sea; feature: Hydrothermal plumes at the Eastern Lau Spreading Center, Western Pacific Ocean; material: Seawater | place: Tonga | collected 2009 | depth 2000 m m
AAACGAAGGAAGAAATAATGCTTGAAAGGGGAAAATCTTTAAAATAAGGGGGTTTTACCCTTGACACCCCCTGATTTACCTGATAAATTTCGCTGAATTATATGACTTCGAAATACATGAGAAGTAGGTATGTGGCGGCCAGAGCGTTGACCCCAAGGCCAATATAAACGATGGTGTCAAAAATTTTTCCGTCTTTGCTAGCCATAAAAAATCCTTAAAAGGTGATTTTTTTTCTTTGAAATAAAAGAGACATACCTTATCATTCAGATTTTGAAACTGTCAAGAAAAAATTTTTTGAATAGAGAATTAATTTAATTTTTTTCGGAGCGGACAATGGAATTAGAAAAGATTAAGGAAAAGGCAGGACCCCTGATTTATATCGGAACCGTTGTTTTCTCTTTATGGTTCTTCTACTGGTTTGCATCCGTTTGGCGGTAATCGATTGGGAAAAAAATCCAATCATAAAATTTTTTGGGGGAGTTTAAGGAAATATGAACGATTTTACGGCCCACGAACAGAAAAAGTTTATCACTCCAAAGTCCATTATCTGGTTTATCATTGCCATGATCATTATGGGTGGTTATTACTTCCTGATTAACATTGGGTTGATGAGTGTTCAGGGACTTAATTTCTGCCATTTCTCATGGACGTATTGGTTTTGCTAATAAGCCTGAATAATAGATCTTGAAAAATGACAAGCCCTCTACGGCTTGTCATTTTTTTTTGCCTGATTCTGTGTTTAGTCCCTCCTAATTAGTGTAGATTCAAATCATGAATGATCAACCTTCCTGCCGGGTCTATCTTTTCCGTCACGGCGAAACGGCAAACTCCAAAGAAGTGTGCTTCAACGGCCACTTTGATGTGGGTCTTTCCGTAAAAGGAGAAAACCAGTTCAGGGAATGGGCTCAGGTTTTAAAGGATGAGCCCTTCAAAGCCATCTATTCCAGCGATCTTGACCGAACCCGAAGCAGTGCCCGGTTATTGGGAGAACCGCACCGGCTTGAACCTGTAACCTATCCTGAATTGAGAGAGCTTTGTTTTGGGGACTGGGAGGGGTTGAGTGTTTCCGAGGTGGAGAGAAAGTATCCCGATCAACTGGAAGAACGTATGAAGAATATCGAAGCGTTCCAAGTAAATGGGGGGGAGACGTTTCGGCAATTGCAGGAAAGAGTGGTCCCCAGGTTTGAGGAAATTGTTGGGCAACACCCCAATGAGCAGATTGCCGTGGTGGTCCACGGAGGAGTGAACCGGGTGATCCTTTCCCACCTGCTTGAGATACCCATGAAAAGAATTTTCAGGATCAAACAGGATTATGCGGCGCTCAATATCATCCAGTATTATGGTGATGAGCCGGTGGTGGAGTTGCTGGGTGGGGCTGCCGACAATGTTTTGACCACCCCGACTAAAGATAAAAAAATAGCCATTCAGTAGAGGGGACTTTTTTTATGGGCAGTTTTCTGGTCCGGATCAAAAATGTGGATGTATATATTGGCGGCAACCAGGCCCTAAAGTCTTTGAGCTGGACAATGAACGAAGGTGAAAACTGGGCCGTGGTGGGCAATAATGGTTCCGGAAAGACCACTTTAATGAAACTGGTCTTCGGAGAACTCATCCCGGTATATGGAGGTCAGGTCCACTGGTTCGGCAAGCGTGAACATACTCCGCTCCTGGAGGTTCGTGAAAAGCTGGGTTACGTATCTGCTGAATACCAGGACAATTATGACCGCCCGGCACTAGGCTGGGAAGTGGTGGCCTCGGGATTTTTCTCGTCTATTGGTCTTCACGAGTCGGTCACTTCGGGTCAAAAAGAGTCCGCACTCAATGCCATGGCCCATCTCGGAATTGAAACCCTGAGTGACACCCCGTTTCGGCAAATGTCTTATGGAGAAGCAAGAAGGGTTTTATTGGCTCGGGCTATGGTTCACCGTACGAAACTGTTGATCCTGGATGAACCCTGCGCCGGACTGGATATCCCCACGCGCGAACGTTTCCTGCAAACGCTGGAAAAGCTGCCCCGAAAGCGCACCAGCATGATCTATGTGACTCACAGGATTGAAGAAATTATGCCTTGCATTTCCCATGTGCTTTTTCTGAAAGATGGGAAAATTGTAGCGCAAGGGAAAAAGGATGAGATGATGCAATCCAAAATCCTTTCCCGTGCCTTGGGATGTACTCTGTCGGTGGAAAAAAATTCCGACCGATACTGGCTACTCGGAATTGGGCAGAATACCTCCGCTGGCCAGCGTGATGCCTCATTCGGGTCATGAAAGCAAACGATAAGCATAACTCGCTGGACTCAAATGGCAATAGCTTTTTTTACCCCTGCGGGGCACGCGTGATATCTTTTCATTAACCTTCATGCCCCGTGATATTCTTCCAAGGCATTCGTGCCCCGGAGGGGTAGAAAGGGTAAAAGCTAAGGAAGAAAATAACGCACCGGGAGCAAAAGTTTTCTCGGCTTGATGAGTCATTGCTATTTTATTTTGAACGGAGTAAAATTTTGCTTCTTATACCAGTTTGAGGAAGATTGGGAATGAGAATTGCTGTTTTTCTAAGTCTGTTTTTGCTTGGATTTCAAGTTTCCACAGTCTGGGGGCTTAGTCCTGAACAATGGTTCCAGGAGGGCAACCGGTTTAGTTCAGAGGGACGGTTTGAAGAAGCGGCGAAAGCTTATCAGAAATCCATTTCTGCTAATCCATTGTCGCCGGTGGCACACTATAACCTGGGAATTGCCTATAAGAACTTGATGCAGTTAAACCAGGCGGCAAAGTCTCTTGAAAAGGCTGTGGAATTGGGGCCTGTTAATATGGACATCCGGGTTACCTTGGGCAATGTGTACAATCTCCAGGAACGATGGGTCGATGCGATCGGGCAACTAAATATTGTTGTTCACCGTAAAAAAGGCGATGCCCAAGCCCATGGAAATCTGGGTTGGGCGTATTACAATTATAAAAAGGGACCTCCATTTAAGAAAATGGTGATTCTCAACCTGTCCCAGGCCGTGAAATTGTTTGAAGGGCAAAACTTGCCTGAGGCGGCAGAGGCGACACGAAAAATTCTCGAAGAGGCCCGAAATAAATTTGGGCATTCATCAATACAATAAGCGGAATTATTTTTTCAGAGGATGTTATGAGCAAGAGTATTACTGTCATACCCACACGCAGTGAACATACCATCACTTTTAAGGTGGAAAAGTATTTATTGCCTCATGGCAAAAGCCTGCCCTTTTCTGAACCGGATGCGGCCAAGCTTCATCCTATGGCGCAGGCTCTGTTTGCCATATCTGGGGTGAACAGCGGCTGGATGATGGCAGACGAAATTATGATTACCAAAGAGACGGATGTCCGTTGGGCTACCGTAAAACCGAAAGTGATGGAAACGATCCGCAAGGTCCAGGCTGCCCTGTAGGGGTATCACGCTGGCGCCGAGTGGAAAAATTCTTTAAATGTGCGGGTCAGAGATTCATGATCTTTTGTTCCCGCCATTTCACGGATGGAATGCATGGACAACATGGGGTTTCCCACATCCACAGTGCGGATTCCCAAGTTGGCGGCCGTGATCGGGCCGATGGTGCTTCCGCAACCCAGATCAGACCGCACTACAAATTTTTGCACCGGTACTCCGGCTTTCCTGCATAACGATTCAAACCAGGCGCTTGATACCCCATCTGTGGCATAACGTTGCCCGGCGTTGCTCTTGATCACCGGCCCTCCGTTAATGATCGGCATATGCTGGGAATCATGCCTGTCGGAATAATTGGGGTGGACGGCGTGGGCCATATCGGCGGATATAAAGAACGATTTGGCCATAGCCCTTAAAAAACCTTCCCTTTCTTCCTTCAGGATAATTCGCTCCAATACATCTTTCAAGAATGGAGAACCTGCTCCTTGTGCGGTTTCACTGCCGACTTCTTCATGATCGTAAAACGCGATCACCCTTGTTGCCGGGTCTTTCACCGGGGATTCTGCCAACGCATGCATGGCACAATGGCAACTGGCGAGATTATCCAGCCGACTAGAGAAAATAAACTCTCCTTCCGGGCCAGCAAGGGTGCCCGGTTGCGTATCATATAAAGACAACTCCAGTCCTATAATATCGGCAGGGCGGCATTTCAGTTCACGAGAGATCATTTTTTTAAGAATCTCATCGGGAGCAGATTTCTTTTTCACTGAAAAAATAGGAGGCAAATGGTTTTGCTCATTGAGAATCAGCCCCTTTTTATTGACGTCGCGGTTCAGGTGAATAGCCAATTGCGGGATGCGTAATAAAGGTTGCTCAAACCGGATCAATTTGGCAATGGGCTTTTTCTTCCCACCTAAAATTACACGTCCTGCGAGCGATAAATCCCGGTCCGTCCAGGTAGAAAGAAGTACCCCTCCATATACCTCCACTCCCAGTTGCAGATAACCACTTTTGGCATACCCCGCATGCGGCTTGAGCCTGAGGTTGGGACTGTCTGTATGGGCGCCGATGATTTTAAATCCCTCGTTGGATTTTGACCTCACTGCAAATGCGATCAGGGAGGAACCGTTCCGGGTAAGGAAATATCTTCCATTTGGGACAAGATTCCAGGCATCAGTTTCTTTCAACTCATTAAAGCCCTTGTCGGATAGGGTGCAGGCCATCTCATGCACGGCATGGAAGGGCGTGGGAGACCGGTCGATAAATTCCAGCAGGTTATTAATCGTTTTGTTTTCTTTTTTCATAAATTCCACCAGTGGGTTTTATTTCCCGTGGCTTGCCACGTTTTTTAAAATAACGTTTTATTAGGATACCCCGTCCGCTTGTAGCGGGGTTGTTCATTGAGGTCTCCAAATTTACTAAACAATGCAGAAGAGAACGGTTTTTCACGTTTACTTTGAGCTGGTTTTAAACCTGCCAAGTTCTGCGTGAGCCAGGATTGAGCAATGAGTTAACCTATTGGTAATTACTGCTTTACCCAACCCTCTTGGCATGAGTCCCGATCGCGATAAAATAAAGGGTGATTTGGTTTTGCCGTTTACCGAGTTAGCTGTAAAATAAAATTACTTTTTGGGAGTGTTTTATCATGGGCCTTTTGATCAAAGCCGATTTTAAAAAAAAAATAGATATCAAACTCTACCGGTTTGATCCTAAAAATCCCAAGCCAGAATACCATGCCGAAATTTTTTGTGAAATGTTTTCCCAGTTCCCGCAGTTCAAGGCCCATGTAGCGGCCTATATTGAAAGGAACTATTGTGTCGTGGTCAACGATGAAGACCATTCCGATCCTAAATCCCTCCTCAATACTTTAAATCCCGATGAAGTCAGCAAGCTGAATGAATGGGTTTTACTGCGCAACAAACCCGGCACTTTAGCTAGAGAAAAATAATCCACTGCTCTCCGCAGGGGCAACAGGCAAAACCCCGTTAAGCCGAGACAACTCTTTGCTCGCCAGATAAAGTTTTTCCCATTTTCTTCCCTGTAAGGGGCTCGCCGTAGGGGCGTGGTGCTCCCTTTATTAGGATTCATACGCCGAATGGGGTATCACGCCGGTACCGATCTCTAAAGCCTTAAAAGATAAGGTTTAATTATTTTAAAATTATGTGTAAAAACGATTTGTCCTGAATTCGATATAGCTATTTATGATGCGATACCATGGCAGACAATAAAAAGAAGTCCGTTAAAATTCTGGTTGTTGAAGACGATGAGGCTTCAAGGATCATCTTCGGGCGGTTTTTAGATCAGATGGGTTTCTCAAACGTGGTTCTGGCTGAAAATGGCAAGGCGGCTCTTGATAAACTCAATTTGAACCCGGTTGATTTGATCATATCTGATTGGCGGATGCCTGATATGGATGGATTGGAATTTTATTGGACTGCCAGAAATGAAGGCCTTCTTGATAAGGCCCCGTTTTTAATGGTTTCTGCGGAAAGCGAAAAATCCCGGATCGTTGAGGCGGTAAAGGCCGGAGTGAGTGACTATATTTTGAAACCGGTGAGTTTTAAAACACTCCAGGCCAAAGTTGAAAAACTTCTAAACTCCCAAGAGTAGATCATTCTATACTCCCTCCCTCTAGCGGTTAGGACAGTAGCCTCTCATGTCGGGAGCCCCAGTCTGTTCGTCAGCTACAGGTCATGGTCAGAAGCATTTTGAAATTTTGCGTGGTATGCGTGGTACCTCTTCATTAACCTTCATGCCCTGCAAGGGTAAAGGCAAATGAGTGAGATACCAAAAGCGAGATGCATCGACAACAGGCTCAGCATGACAAAACTGTGCCGGTAGAGGTCGCTACCCGCCGATGGCGTGCATGGCGCGGGTGGGGCGTTCGAAATCTTCCAGATTGATTTTGTGGCCGGGTTCTTTGACCAGAACCGCTTGGTTGATGGCCTCGGCGATGGTGGCATCGCTCGCGCCGGAGCGAATCAGATCTTTAAGATCGGTTTCGTCAGTCGAAAACAGGCAGGTCCGGAGTTTGCCGTCCGCCGTCATACGGATGCGGTTGCAATGGTCGCAGAACGGATTGCTGACCGCGGTGATAATGCCGATTTTTCCTTTGCCATCAGCGAAGTTGTATTCACTGGCCGGACCGATTTCCAAGGAGTTGTCGATCGGCACCAGTTCGTATTTCTCCTTGATGAGATCGATAATCTCATGCCCGAACAAGACTTTGTCACGTTCCCAGACTTTGTCTGAATCCAAAGGCATGAACTCAATGAAACGGACTTCAAAACCATCGGAGCGGCCATATTCAATCAGGCCCATGATCTCGGTTTCAGAGAAATTACGCACCGCCACGGCGTTGATCTTAATCGATTTGAATCCGACAGTACGAGCCGCATCCAATCCATCCAGAACCGCTTGCAGGCAGTCCCGGCGATTGACATCGCGGAATTTGTCCGGGTCGAGCGAATCCAGGCTAACGTTCAGCCTTTTTAATCCGGCATCCAACAGGCTTTGGGCCTGGTCTTTGAGAAAATAGGCGTTGGTGGTCATGGCGATATCGTTAATGCCCTCCACCTCATCGATCATTTTGATTAGGGTCGGCAGGTCTTTTCTCATCATCGGTTCCCCACCGGTCAGGCGAATACGGTTGATTCCCAATTTGGAAACGACCGTTACCACACGTTGGATTTCCTCAAACGTCAGCAGGTTGCTTCGGTCCATGAATTCTACGTTATCCGCCGGCATGCAATAGGTGCAGCGGAAATTACAGCGATCGGTAACTGAAATTCTGAGGTTGACGATGGTTCGTCCCATCCCATCGACAAGTTTGGGTGAATCGCTGACCATTGAGAAGTCCTTATGCTATAGGGGCACCAGCCGGGTCCGCTTTTTAATACAACGGAGCCGACAACTGAGCCGAGTTTAATTAGGGCTAAATTATAGCTTTTTTAGCCTGCGGATGTATAGGATAAGTTTGAAACCCCTTGGCAGGGGAGGCAGATGGCAATGACTCGTTAAGCCGCTAACTCTTTGCTAGCCAATGAAATCTATGCTAGGTGGCCCCACGCCTAGTGGCCAGGCCACGCAAAATGTGAAAATTAAAGAACTTTATCTCACCAAATGCATCTTAAAATTGCTGAAAGAGTTGTATTTGATATATAATTATGGATACAGGTCCGATCTGGATAGTTGGGGGGGGCAGGTATTTTAATCAGGTAAAGCTTTTAAACTTAGGTATTTATTCGTGACTGTCGCAGAAGAAAAATTTTCGGTAAATTTTGAGGAAACAGCCTCTGCAATCAAACACCGGGGTGCGTATTACCAGGAGGATGCGGGTGAGAAGGGTATGGCGCTTCTCGAAGCCAAGTTTAAAGACACAAAGCTGTATTGGCTGGTAGATGTTAAGGAAGACCGCATTTTCAGCGCCCGGTTTTTCGCTTATGGGGGAAAAATGTCTTTGGTGATTGGCGACACTCTCTGTACCATGGTTGAAGGGTTGACTGTGGATGAAGCATGCTCACTTTTGAAAACCGATGTGGAAGCCCGGCTTCGTGACGAACCGGAAGTGCCATCTGTTCCCGAATCCAAAATGAAGGCTTTCGATATGGTTGAAGAATTGCTGAAAATTGTTAAGGAACAATACCCCTCGGCGAAAGGGGTAGCCATTGCTAGCGCATCCATTGATAAAGCCGATTTTCAATCCACTGCGGAGTTGAACCTGGCGGCCCAGGCCTGGATGGGATTGACGAAGGATGAGCAGAAGGAACAGATAGAGATTGTTTTGGATGAGTATATCCGCCCGGCTCTCATGAATGACGGGGGCAACGTCGAGGTTCTGGATGTGACGGACGGTGAGAGAGTTTTAGTTCAATATCAGGGGGCGTGCGGCAGTTGCGGATCTTCTATAGGAGCTACCCTGTCGTTTATGGAATCGACCCTGCGTAAACATATCTACAACGAGTTAAATGTTGTTCCACAGATGTAATTTATTTTCCGGAGATCAATAATGAGTACTGAACAAAACTCCGTTTCAGATATTCTAGAGGATAATACCTATAAATTTGGGTTTACGACCGATGTTGAGTCGGAGACCTTTGCCAAAGGACTGGATGAGGATGTCATCCGTGCCATTTCGAAGAAGAAGAAAGAGCCTGCATTTATGATCGATTTTCGGCTCAAGGCGTTCGCGAAATGGAAAACCATGAAAGCGCCCAAATGGCCGAATGTTCAATATCCACCTATCGACTTCCAGAACATTTCCTATTATTCAGCACCGAAGAAAAAGAAACAATTACAGAGTCTGGATGAGGTCGACCCGGAAGTCATGCGTACTTTTGAGAAACTCGGTATTCCTCTAGACGAGCAAAAGAAACTGGCCAATGTGGCGGTAGATGCTGTATTCGACAGCGTCAGCGTGGCCACCACCCATAAGAAAAAGCTCATGGAAGTGGGAATCATTTTTTGTCCCATGTCCGAAGCTCTTGAAGAGTATCCGGAACTGGTGGAACAATATCTCGGCACCGTGGTTCCCGTGGGCGATAATTTTTACTCCGCGCTGAACAGTGCCGTGTTTACGGATGGCTCGTTTGTCTATATTCCTCCAGACACGATCAGCCCCATGGAAATCTCGACCTATTTCCGCATCAATACCGAAGAAACGGGACAGTTTGAGAGAACGCTGATCATCTGCGCGGAAAACAGTTATGTTTCCTACCTAGAAGGATGTACCGCTCCGCAATTCGACACCAACCAGTTACACGCCGCAGTGGTTGAACTGATTACTCTTGAAAACGCGGAGATCAAATACAGCACAGTGCAAAACTGGTATGCCGGGGATAAGGAAACGGGTAAGGGCGGCGTCTACAATTTTGTCACCAAGCGGGGTAAATGCCAGGGGAATAATTCCAAAATTTCCTGGACGCAAGTGGAGACCGGATCAGCCATCACCTGGAAATACCCGAGCTGTATTCTTCAGGGCGACAACACCAGCGGAGAATTCTATTCCGTAGCGTTGACCAACGGGCATATGCAGGCCGATACCGGGACAAAGATGATCCATCTCGGTAAAAATACCCGGTCGAGTATCATTTCCAAGGGTATTTCCGCCGATTATGCCAGCAACAGCTATCGGGGCCAGGTAAAGGTGGGAAAGAACGCCACCAACGCCAGAAATTACAGCCAGTGCGACAGCATGCTGGTCGGCGATAAATCCAGTGCGCACACATTCCCTTATATAGAAACCGCCAACAGCTCGGTTCAGATTGAGCATGAGGCCTCCACCTCAAAAATTAGCGAAGAGCAACTCTTCTATTTTGAATCGAGGGGAATTTCCCGTGAAAACGCGATTGAGGCGGTCATTAGCGGGTTCTGTAAAGAAGTTTTCAAACAACTGCCGATGGAGTTTGCCGTTGAGGCGCAAAAACTGCTGACCCTGAAGCTTGAGGACAGTGTCGGTTAAACGATTTCGGTATCAGACCGGAGTGGATAAGAAACACTGGCATTGAGTAATATTCGAATAGCCCCTGTGTTGGTTCTCGCTGGCGTAATATCGGTTTCAGGGAACTTGCGGGGCTTTTTTTATTTATTGAGGAAGAGGTAAATAATTAATGCTTGAAATCAAAGATTTGCATGCGAGTGTTGACGGGAATGAAATCCTGAAAGGCATTTCCCTTTCGATTAAAAAAGGGGAAATTCACGCAGTGATGGGTCCCAATGGGTCAGGAAAAAGCACC
>JYMV01006708.1_pt1 | contig 10136 bp, 8 predicted proteins | sample 338911 | NCBI WGS metagenome assembly JYMV01 (sample SAMN03354496, study PRJNA234377) | hydrothermal vent metagenome | biome: Deep sea; feature: Hydrothermal plumes at the Eastern Lau Spreading Center, Western Pacific Ocean; material: Seawater | place: Tonga | collected 2009 | depth 2000 m m
ACCCTCGCAAAAGATAACTGGTGTACAGGGTAATCAGGCGGGTATCAGCTTATGTTTAACTAGTTGAGATTGGTCAGTCCCCACTTGATACTTTGTAGGGAGAACAATCCAATGGGGCTTTCCCTTACCTCCACGAGTCACGATAGGCCCACGGCGGACCAAACCCCGGCAACTTCAGCTTACTCCTATATTTCAACTTGGCAATACTCTCCAGCTAGAGTCTAGAACCAAAGCTGCACAACCCATCCACGCTGTTCTGAACTAGACTTCAGGCCAGTGTGGGTGGGTTTATTTCAATCTGTATTATAGGCTTAGACTAACCCACCTCATTTACCCCAAGACAGCAATTGTGATAGAATGACTCGTCTGAATTCTCAGTATAACTGAGGAGCAATGCGATGAAACGACACCTGATCCTGATTTCAATCTTATGTTTATTTATAGTTTGTCACTCAACGGCACAAGTCAATCAAGTAGATGGTGGCTTTATCAAAGATTGGCTGATACTTGGTCCTTTCTCAGGAAACAACATCGATCAAGACTACCTAGAAAGCGTCGGTGGTGAAGCCAATGCTGACCCTGAAATTGGCAACACCGCCAAGACAACAGATGACAAGAGTAAACTTTGAAACGCTATCGGTCCCAGCATGATGTTGTTGGTCTGCTGAGTACTATCGACAATCACAGCAGTTGCAGCTGGATATTTGTTTTGCGCGTCACGTTTCCTAATGGTAGTGCTGTGCTTCCTAAACGGATTTGGCTTCCGGAAAATAAACAGTGAGCATAATGCACCGAGATTGATTAAATGAGTTTACGGTTTCCAGGTGAGTTATATTACTCGCGTAGTTATTCTGAGGGGTAAATACAGATGGGGGAGGAATTCTGTGGGACGGTTTAGCCAAAAGAGGAGGTAATTTATGCACTACCGAACCTTGGGACGAACAGGACTTTCGGTTTCAGCTATTGGACTAGGCACAGCGGTCTATGCGGGTAGGACTCATGGACCATTCGATGAGAGGGAGGCCATCGCCGCGATTCGTGCAGCGTTGGATGCTGACGTCAACTACATTGATACATCGCGCCACTATGGTCCTAGCGAAGAAATCATTGGCAAGGCGTTGATCGGTTACAGAGGTGATTGTATCATCTGTACAAAACTTGGTCCACACACGGGGATGACCGCATCGGAGACAATCGTGAGTGTCGAGCAAAGTCTTGAAGCATTGGGCCGTCCGCATATCGACATTTTGCTGGCTCACGATATTCAGCAGATTGGTGAAGGTGTAGGTGCTGTTAAGGCAATTCTCCAACGCGGTGGGCTAGTCGACGGATTTCGGCAGTTGCAACAGGAAGGACGAGTGAGATTCATCGGAGTGAGTGGGCGGCTTTCCGAGGTCTCGGCTGCAGTGCATACAGGGGAGTTTGATGTTGTGCTCAGTTTCAATCGCTTCAATCTGTTGGATTGGTCAGCTGAAGAAGAATTGCTGCCGCAAGCACAATCGCACGATGTCGGTGTGACAGTGGGCGGTATATTTTATCAAGGCTTTCTATCGCTTCCCTTGGAACTAGCTCTTCAGCGGGTAGAGGAAGGGATATTTTGGGTATGGGATTGGACAGAAAAACAGCGTGATCGCGTGCTTCCACGGCTTGAAAAGTTGCGTGAATTGGTAGACAACGACCTGGTCGCATTGCGACGATTGGCGGTGCGATTTGCCCTATCAAATTCGGGCATCAGCGTGGCAGTAATAGGCATGAAAACCGTAGCCGAAGTAACGGAGAACCTACGGGCCGCTGAAGGAGGTGGTTTGGATGCTGAGATGATCGAGCGACTAAAGATACTGTGAGCCGTTCGATTCCCAAATTAGTTGTGAGCTTTGGTCAACATCAAATGTGTTGTGCCAATGGACTTGGATTCCGCCGCAAAAAAAAATGGCACCCTGGCCAGTCCGAAGATTGTCAAACAGGTACACGGGTTCCGGACGGGTGATATGGTTAAACCTGCAGCACTCAAAGGTGAGTATCAACAAGGTACGCATATCGGTCAATTGACATCGGTTCGTGCCAGTGGAAATCTTAGTATTAAGACCAAAACCAAAACGGCGATTAACGAAAGGAACTACCCATGAAAGTCAATCCGCAACAATTACGGGACGATGGCTATCTTATTATACGGGAGTGTATACCGTCGAAACAGTTAGACGAACTGCGCCATAGTTTTGAAGTGCTTGTCGAACGACAGAAGGGAATTTGGGTCCGCGACCGCAAACCGGATGACCCAACGGGTGGCGTATGGGAAACCTCCGCCCAACCGCGGCTGTGGTTCGATACCGTCGTTGATAAGGCCACCGCCAACACTGTCGAATTTTGCCTGCATGAAAACACGCTGGGAGTCAGCCGCCAACTAATGTGCGCTTCCGACGCGGCAGTTGTAGCACTGTTTTTGATGTGTAGTCCCGTGCGCGACCATGGTCCGTCGAACTGGCACCGCGATATTCATCCAATTGATCAAGCGCCGTTGACCGGCTTGCAAATGGATCTACTCGAAAATGCCCCGGGGTTGATGCAGTGGAACATCCCACTCTACAATGATAATGTGCTTTGGGTGGTGCCAGGGAGCCATCGCCGTCCCAATACCAAAGCGGAAGATCGTCAACTGCTAAAGAACCCGAAGCAGCCTTTGCCGAATAGCATCCCAGTAGAATTGAAGGAGGGCGATGGTGTTGTCTATGCGAATACCATCCTGCACTGGGGCAGCAACTACAGTACGAAGCTACGGCGGACGATTCATTTGGGCTACCGTGCCTTCGGTGGATTGATTTATCCCTATGTTCCTCATTTCTATTGGGATTTAGACTTCACCAAACACCTTTCGCCTTTGGTACGGTCAACGTTTGAACGGTTTGAGATGTTGTTCTATCAGGAGTGCCGTCACATTGTATCAGTGTTCAACGCAATCATCAACAAGGACGCCGACGATTTCCGTGTTGGACTTGCCGCTCTCCATCCCGGTGAGAACAGACGCATCGTGTGTGTCATACTGCTGTCCAAATTAGCATACAAGATGCGATTTGAACCAACAGATTATGGAGGTGATCTGAAAAAATATAAGGAAATTTCCCAGCACTTCTCTTCCAAAGAACTTGAAACACTCTGGGGGCGTTTTGTGCCGCTGGATGCAAAACTCCAGTCAGATACGAAGGAGTATGTTCCCGGCTTTCAGTCGGGACCGATGAAATATTATTTCAACGAGATGCCTACTGATTTTGATGTCGAAGATTTCATTGCCAGTTGGGATACATAAAAACCGATGGGCTTACATCAAGAGGAAGTGCAGCAACTGGGTATCGAACTAGGAGAAAATAAATAAAACCAACCAGACGAATAATATGGGCAATGGCTGAAAGCAATTGGGTAAAAAACCACCGTACATAGGATGATTCGTAAAACAGGCTATTTGGTCTGAAAAATGGATCATGCTACGTGTGGAACAGACATCTCTCGAACTACAAGGAAAGCGGGTTCGGGAGGGGCTCTCTTCAACCACCACAGCCGTTTCCATCAAGATTTAAGGTTACACGGCCTTGACTTGCGTGAACCTGAGATGATGTGATTTTTTAATCTCTGTACGTTCTATTAACACCCACCAGTTTATGTCACAGACTGAGGAGATACCATGAACATTGGTACCCGCAAACAACTCTTTATCGACGACCGCTTCTTTCAGAGTTCAGAAGGCATCAAGCGGTGTATGAACCCACCCGTGCAGCACCCCGAACCTGTCCTCATCGCAGACCAGCCTTGGGAGGAGAGAGGCATCGGTGCTTACAACACCGCATTCCGCGAGCCTGACGGTCGCTTTCGCCTATGGTACGACGCGCTCATCCTCAGTGGCTTGCCGCAGGAAGGTGCTCGACGGCTGTGCTATGCTGAGTCTTCAGATGGCATCCACTGGGAAAAAAAGGTGCTCGGGCTCGCTCCCTTCCGTGGTTCCATTGAAAACAACATCGTTGCCCCTCACCTCGAACGCCAGAGTATGCAGGGTGCCACCGTGTACCGTGATAAGCGAGCCCCAGCTGACGAACGCTACAAGCTGTGGAGCAAGTTCCGACCAACCGACCAACAGATCGCGGAAGGAATGCGGAGCGGACTATGGGCAATGTACTCTGCTGACGGCATCCACTGGCAGTCCTATCCCAACCAGCCCCAACCACCGAACCAGTCGTGCGACACGCAGAACATGTTTTTCTGGGACGAGCGAGAAAAACTTTACGTTGGCTACACTCGGGTCAGGGAAACCCAAAGTACCGAAGAGGCTGCTGCAGCCGGAAAAATTGCCTACCGAAGCATTGGCCGCATCACCTCCCCTGATTTCCGCATTTGGTCGAAGACGCAGATTATCTTGGAGGCAGACGAACAGGACTTAACGATTCCCACGCCTTCAAAGATCGATGAGCGACGTCCCTGCATCGACTACTATACCAGTTGTGCCCTGAAGTACGAAAGTGCTCAGGATGTGTACCTGATGTTTCCTTCGGTCCACTACCATTGGGGTGAGAATGGTTTTCCTGCGACCCTCGACACGCAACTATTGAGTAGTCGCGATGGCATAAATTGGCAGCGTCAGGGAGACCGGCGACCCTTCCTAAGGCATGGGATAGATAATAGCCTCCGCAGCGGAATGCTCTTTGCCAATCCCTGGCTGGTGCCTGTAGGCAATGAACTATGGCTCTACTACGCGAGCATGCCTTACCACCATGGGAGTGAGCCCGAAAAGATTGAACAACGCAGTGGCCTCTTTCGCGCTAGTATGCGCCACGATGGATTTGTCTCTGCTGACACAGGGTTTGGGGGAGGTCAATTCACCACACCGCTACTCTGGTTCGATGGCAATCACCTCGAACTAAATCTGGATGGCAGTGCTGGTGGCTGGCTACAGGTAGAGATTCAGGACGAAAGCGGCAATCCTCTGCCGGGCTTCCAACTCTCGGACATTGACCCAGTGATGGGAAATGCCGTCAGCAAAACTATTACTTGGAAAGGCAGAAGTGACCTGAGTGGACTGGTGGGTAAGCCCGTCAGGCTGCGCTTCGTCCTACGCGACATGAAACTTTATGCGTTTCAGTTTGCATCTTGAGAATGGGAAGGTGGCGTATCATTCATACTTGATGAGAATCTACGCGGTATAGGATTCACGATTCGTCAAAACCAATTCCTACCAGCGACCCCGCCTATTTACCCCGAAACTGCAATCGTGATAGAATGCCAAAGCTAGTCCTTTGAGAGTCGAATTCGCGCTAAAGATGTAAAGGGCTACCTAAGGGCACCCCCACTTTTTCAGCGATGGCAAACGGTTAAATCAAGGCTGCTGGAACCACCGATAATGGCATGAGGGTCGGCTGTATGAAGCAGAAGTTAGGTTTATAGGCAACCTTACATAGAGAGCAAGTCGTCAGTTGGAGAATGGGTTCAGTTCAGAAAGGAGAAAAGATAGATGCGACTTCGGGTACTGATCGTCACCTCTATACTAATTCCCATCAACTCCCTTTGGCTGATGACTGCCTCGCTCTGGAATGCTGGGTATCCAACTACAGTATCTCTCTTTTTCAATACGATCTTCTTCCTATTCCTACTGACACTCTTGAATCAAAGCAGTCAGTCAATTTTTCCAAAGCCCATTTTTTCGACCAAAGACTTGCTCGCCATTTACATTATGCTGACTATCTCATCCGCAATTAATGGGCTGGACATGCTGCAACTAATCGGTTCTATCATTGCGGGGCCATATGCGCTAGCAACAGCAGAGAATGATTGGCAAGCACTATTCATGAGGCATATTCCGTCCTGGCTATTGGTTTCGGACAAATTAATTTTGGAAAACTATATTCAGGGAGATTCCTCGTTGTACCTGAAATCGCACCTAATGGCTTGGCTTTTTCCGGCCCTTATTTGGTCGTCTTTTACTATCTGCCTGGTCTTGGTTATGTTGGGACTGACATTAGCACTCAGTTCTCGGTGGGTTTCAAAGGAGAAGTTGAGTTACCCTGTAATTCAGCTACCACTCCGAATGGTACAGAACAATTTTTGGAATAATCGACTGATGTGGGTTGGCTTTACCGTTGGTGCTTCAATGGGGTGTTTCAACGGCTTACACTTTTTTCTACCTTTTCTTCCAACGCTTGGCAAACCGATAAACCTTGGACAGTATCTGACCCAACCGCCTTGGAACGCAATGGGTTGGCTTCCAATTGCCGTCCATCCGTTTGCTATCGGCCTCAGTTTTTTTATACCAATCGATATCTCCTTTTCTTGTTGGTTCTTCTATTTTTTCTGGAAATTGGAAAAAGTAGGGGCTGCATTCTTAGGAATGCGAAATGAATTTCCGTATGTTGAGGAACAAACAACAGGTGCCTATGTTGGTTTCGCTATTACGGCTTTGTGGGCGTCCTACAAGTATGTCGGTCACAATCTTGCCAAATCTAATTCGCTGCAGATGAATTCTCACCACCGACCAGAATCCTCGCCCCGGTTTACACGAGAGAGATCAGTCGGTCGATTGTCTATAGGTATCTTGGCTATCGGTTTAATTGGTATCACGATTTTTTGTCTTTTCATCGGAATGAGCGTGAAGTCGATTCTTATTTTTTTCGTTATTTACTTTCTTATTTCTATTGCTATTGGTCGAATTCGAGCTGAACTTGGGTCACCTGTCCACGATCTCCATTTTTCGGGCCCCGGAAGGATGATGGTCGCCGGTCTGGGTAGCAAGCGATTTAGTCCAGTAGACCTGACAATTATTTCTCTTTTTTGGTACTTCAACCGCGCTTATCGGAGTCATCCAATGCCCTGCGTTCTGGAGGGATTCAAACTTGGTGAACGAATTGAGATATCCCCTTTCCAAATGTCAGCATATGTCTTGTCTGCAGTTGTCTTTGGTAGCATCTGCGGGTTTTGGGCTCATCTTCATTCCGCATACAATCATGGTTATGCGGGAAGACTATGGTCGGCTTATGAAACATTCAATCGACTCACCTCCTGGTTAACTATCCCAACTGAAAATATTTTTCCTTATGCCTCAGCTTTCTGCTTTGGTGGAATGTTGGCAGGAATTTTATCCAGTTTCCGCAGGAACTTTATCTGGTTCCCATTAAGCCCCGTCGGCTTTGTGGTTTCGAGTAGTTGGGCTATGAACCCGTTTTGGTTTTCGATCTTCCTAAGTTGGGCAATAAAAGCCTTTATACTCAAGTATGGTGGATTGGGCCTTTATCGTCGAACAACACCGCTATTTTTGGGCTTGGTTTTAGGCGAATTCGTTGCGGATAGCATCATCAGTATTACAGGAACAGTATGGAAAGTTCCAACATACATTTGGTACGGCTAAAACCGATTAGCATTTGGAGCTAAATCCAGAAACTCCCGAGTTCTACGAACTGTACATCATATTGACCTACACCTTTATTCTCATTGAACAAGCAACTCATCGCGATGATGAGAGAGTAGAGCCAGAATTGCGTATGCGTATGATGGACCCAAAATGGTTAGAGATTCACGGGTTCAACTCCCGTATGGGGTATTACCGAGAGCGACACAAAAATCAATCTCGACTAGTCCGTTTTGATCCACCTTCATTTTCTTGATTAGGGAGTTCAAGACGGACTTTTTGGTGTCCATATCAACATCCCCTTCTACCTTAATTCTCAACTGATCCCTGAACACCTTTAAGTCCTCTGCTGTCGATGCTTTAATTTTGTTCTGCTGAATAATCCTGTCCTGTAAATCTCTCAATCTCTGTTCATCTTCTTGTAGCTTGATGATGATTCATCCTTCTCCAATTCTTGCCTTAATAACTGCCTGAATCTATCCGATTCTATCACCCTCTCTATGACCGATTGCAACTGTATGATAGGAGGTGGTTACCTGCCCAACGGCCGAAATGCTACTGCCAAATCCTACTTTACAAGAATGTGGTGGTTTTGTATATTGTGATAATCCGATTCCTGTTTATACTTCGGAATACTCCAATTATGATCCACTTTGAAATTTGGGAATACTGAAATTTGAGAATAGGAGAAATTGAGATGAAACGTATTGGCTTATTACTTTTACTGCTTGTTTTTGCTTCTAGTTCTGTTTTGGCTCAGAATAAAGTGTTGAGTTTGGACGGGGATGGCGATTATGTCCAAATTCCAGCCAGTGTTTGGTTTAATGGTGATTTAACTATTGAAGCCTGGGTTTATGTGAAAGAGTATAGATCTTGGTCCCGGCTGATTGACTTCGGCAATGGGGCTGATCGAGATAATGTTTTGGTAACCTTAACCAGAGAAGCAACAGGAATTCCTGGCTTGCACATAGTAAAAAGTGGAGGGTTGGAGAGTTCTACTGCTCTGGAATTGGATAATTGGACTCACATTGCCTTTACCTTAAAGGGAAATTCCAGTTCTCTCTTCATCAATGGGCATGCTGTTGGCCAAGGAAATTTTGCCTCTCCGCCCCGAGATGTTGAGCGCCAAAAGAATTTCATTGGTCGTAGCAACTGGAGAAATGACGACGCACAGGCAATGTTTGATGAAATTAGGATTTGGAATCTAGCTAGATCCGCAACAGAAATTCAAGACGCCATGAACACTTCTTTGTCCGGTGATGAAAAAGGACTATTAGGGTACTGGAATTTCGACAATGGAACAGCTGAGGATTTGACGGCCAATGGTCATGATGGTGAGTTGAAGGGGGATGCCCAAATTGTCGCTTCTCCACCCTCACTGGTTATGGCAAACAGGATTACCAATCTGGGTCACCAATTTGAGTTTGATGTTTCTATTCAGAATGCAGCCGAAGGTGACACCCTAGCTTTCGATTTGACCTATGATCCTTTGTTACTGCAAGTAGACCGTGTGACAAAGAATGATGCCACCACCTCCTGGCAGGAGCCAAAAATTAATCACCATAAAGGGGTTATTAGTTTGGTCCAGTTGTCTCATAGTAGAGTTATCAGTCGGTTCCAGTCCAAACTAGTAACTATTACCTTCCAATCATTACAGACGGGTCAGAGTCAGGTGCGAATCAAGCAACCTCAACTGATTAAAGCCGATGGCAGGCATAAATCAGTTGAAGTTGTTGCGGCCACGATTAAGGCCTTTCCGCAGCCAATTTGATCCAAGCTTTAAAGAAGCTAGACATAAAGGACATTTTTGCCACTAAAAATCAAGCCAAGAAGCGTAAAAATAAAAAAGAGACGGTCAAACAAAATCAGCTAATCCAGACAATCAACTCAAGCCGAAAGCTAACTGCGGCTGATATTTTCCCCTCTGATCGGGTCTTAGACATCCGAATTGTGATTGACCAGGATGATTGGGACACCATACGCTACCAAGCACGAGACGCACAGACTGTACTGTCGGAGCAACGGAAGTATTCCCCCACCGATCGCCCTTACACCTATACTGAAGCTAGTGTTTCTATTGACGGAGTGGTATTTCCTCAGGTCGGCATTCGAAAAAAAGGCTTTCTTGGTTCTTCACGAAATTCCGACCGACCATCCCTTAAAATTAAGCTCAATCATATAGATAAAACAGGTCAAATCGATGGGGTAACCAACCTGACTTTTAACAATAATCAACAGGATGTCAGCTTGATCAGCCAAGTCATGAGCTATAAGCTGTTTAATGCCTCCGGCTCACCCGCCCCTCTTTGTGCTTATGCTAAATTAAGTGTTAATGGCCAGAATTTAGGGATCTATAACCATGTAGAAAGGGTACACCGCCCCTTTTTAGAACGAGCTTTTGGCAATCAAGCCGGGGTTTTATACGAAGGTACGCTGGTTGATTTTTTACCCGACTGGTCCGGTAGTTTTGAACACAAATTGGGTTCTGACGAAATGGGAAGAAAGAAGATTCAGCAATTAATCGATATGTTACACAACCCCACTAAAAATATAGAGGCCGCTAGTAGGTAAACTAGTTGATTTGGATTCCTTTTATACCTTTTGGGCCATGGAAGGATTACTAGGCTTTTGGGATGGGTATTCAGGTAACCGTAATAATTTCTTTATTTATCTTAACCCAGAGACGGATAAATTCCACTTTATTCCTTGGGGGGCAGATAACCTGTTCGAAAAATATAGTCGAATTAAGGACGGCAAC
>JYMV01007109.1_pt1 | contig 10136 bp, 9 predicted proteins | sample 338911 | NCBI WGS metagenome assembly JYMV01 (sample SAMN03354496, study PRJNA234377) | hydrothermal vent metagenome | biome: Deep sea; feature: Hydrothermal plumes at the Eastern Lau Spreading Center, Western Pacific Ocean; material: Seawater | place: Tonga | collected 2009 | depth 2000 m m
ACGACATCGGAAACACCGAACCAGCCGAAAAAACCTGGTCTGCGTACTTTTCGTGAATGAACCACCGTCCATTCACTGCCAAATCTCTCCTGAAGAATCCGCACTGCTGTGGCGTAATCCGGTGCAACGACACGGGTATGACCCGCATCCCCGGTTGCTTTGAGCTCATTCAATAGCATCGTCCCCTTCCCCCAGAAGACCGCGGCTCGTGACCCCCCAGGTCAACCACTGATCCTCGCCATCCCCGCAGACTCCACGGCAATACCGTGGACAATTTCATTATAGGAGAGGACCGTCACAGACGGCACTTCCTTCTCCAGTAGCCTTCTGACAAAGATGCGCAGCGCCGGAGCAGTGAGAATCACGGGAGGGTGACCTTCCGATGCAAGATTTTCCAGCGGCCCTTCCAGCGCAGGGATCACTGCTTGATGGATCCGAGGCGGTAGTCGCAACTCCTCACCTACCACCAGTCCATCAACGGCATCCAGTAAGACATCCTCGATCTCAGGATCGATGGTGACAACTCTGATTTTGTTGTCCTCATCGACCAGAGGAGCGCAAATGCTCCGTCCCAACGAAGTTCTCACTCTCTCAGTGATCCGGATGAGATTCCGAGGGGTTTCCGCACCAACCTCCAGCGATGCTTCACCCAGGGTTTCCAGAATCTTCTCCATGTCCCGGATCGAAACTCCTTCAGCCAGTAACGATTGAAGGACCTTCTGGACTTCACCCAGGCGAAGCAGGTTGGGAATCAACTCTGCGACGAGAGGCTTCACCTCTTCGCTGACTCCTTCGAGAATTCTCGAGGTCTCGCCGCGGGTCAGGAGTTCTGGCAGATGGTCCTCGATTGTCTTTTTGAGCTGGACCAGCAGCACATCCTGGGCACTGACTACCCGGTGGCCGATAGACTTCCTCATCTCACCTTCTTCGATGGAGATCCACTTCGCTCTTGCCCCGAACAGGGGTTCAGTGATCTCTTCTCCCTCGATTGCACTGATCGACCGATCTTCTTCGATGATCATGGCGTGGGTCGGACGCAACGTACCCTTTGCACAGGGAATCTGGCGCAGCAGGATTCGATAATCCTGACGGTCGATATCGCGGATCAGCACCCTGGCGCGAACCGGAGGCAATCGAAACCCGAGTTCTCCCAGGAGCGACTGCCGGAGTTGCTCGATTCTGTCCCCGAGAGGCAACTGAGCACCGCCAGGTTCCAGCAGACGGTGGAGTCCGTAGCCCAGTTCGATGGACAGCGGCTCATCGTGACTTGTGGGTCGATTGGGTAGGTCTTTCGACAACGCCGGAGCCACCGCAACGGTCTCCTGTATGAGACGATCCGTGGAATGTTCTGTCGACAATGACCTCTGTGGAGACCTCGTCACGTAGGCAATCACCAGAAATGCCATGGCGATGAAACCGAGAACGACGGTCGGAAGTCCGGTCGCAGCCAACAGCACCAAAACCCCGGCAGTAATCACTAGCGCCCGGGGATTGGCGAATACCTGTCCGACTACTGCATGGCCAATCTGTTCAGGTGTAGAAGCCCTTGTCAGCATCAGACCGGCCGCAATACTGATGAAGAGCGCCGGCAATTGAGTGGCCAGTCCATCTCCGATGGTAAGCGTTGTGAAGACTCTCCCCGCCTCGGAGAAACTCATAGAGTACTGAAAGATCCCGATGGTAAATCCACCGATGATATTGATCACCGTAATGATGAGTCCAGCGATGGCATCACCACGGACAAACTTGGAAGCACCGTCCATCGCTCCGTAGAAGTCCGCCTGACGGGCAAGATCCAACCGAGCTTGATTTGCCTCTTCTGCCGAAATATTTCCTGAGTTCAGATTTGCATCGATGGCCATCTGTGCACCAGGCATCCGGTCAAGTGTGAACCTGGCAGCCACCTCTGCGATCCTGGTCGCACCCTTCGTCACCACGACGAACTGGATCACCACCAGTACAGCGAAGATGATGAAGCCTACGATGAGATTTGATCCGGATACGAAATTTCCGAAAAAGTTCACCACTTCACCTGCTGCGAACTCCCCTTCTTCACCTGCCCGACTCAATATCAGTCGAGTCGTGGCGATGTTCAGAGACAGCCGATACAGAGTTGCCAGCAGCAACATCGATGGGAATGCCGCGAACTCCAGTGGCTTTTTCAAATACACAACGGTGAGGAGGACCAGCACTGAAAAAGCGATGTTTATCCCGAGCAGACCATCCATGATGGCGCCGGGTAGTGGCACCAAGATGGCAACCAGGATTCCCGCCAGCGCGATGACCAGTGCGAGATCACGGTTCCTCCCGATGGAGTCCTTCCAGTGAGAAGGGGCAACCAGGGTGTTCATCTGCGCCTCGTTCATCGTTCTTCCCTTTTCACGAGCAGTTTCTCATGAAGGTCGCGGCGACGGCGGCGCAGCAGCGGATCACCGTGAGCCTCCCGGTTCTCGTCTTCGACTTCTGTTCGGCTCATCATCAGCGACTGCCGGTACTGCCAGCGCTTATGTGCCCAATCGCCAGCAGAAATCAGCAGCAATACTCCAGAGATCTTGATAAAGATCCACACCAGTCGGGATCCTGCAGTACTCACGATGATGGCAGGATCGGAGATTCCGGTACCCACAATTGCTTCGGGGCCCACCACCATCCCTCGCACTCCATGTACCAGAACTAGAATCACTGCCGAGATTTTTAAAAATCCGAAGGCCAATCTGCCAAATCCCTCATGGCTGAAAATTTTTCTCATATTCCTGAAGGGATCGATACGCCCCAGATCAGGAGCGATTTCCGCTAATCGGATCTGGAATCCTACCTGCAACCACGTCGACAGAACTGCGACAACAAAGGTAATCAACAATATGGGACCAGAAAATACGATGACTGTTTTGATCGCATCTTCGAGCAGCAGGATTGCTGTCGATCCGTCCAGTTTCACGCTCGAGAGGTTTCCCAGAATCACTTTCACTGTGGTCGACAAGAGAGCGTACATCGTCGCGCAGAAGAAAAGGATTCCACCGAACCCGGCTAGCATCACCGCCGATCCCACCAGGTCGCGGCTGAGGGCAGTTCTTCCCTCGATTCTGGCTCTCTCCAACCTTCTGGCAGTCGGAGCTTCGGTCCGTTCATCATGGTGGATGCGTTCACTCATGAGTCAGACCCCACCGATTCCACGGAGGATCAACTCCGAACCCTGGACACCCAGTTCAATGACAAATCGATAGATTTCTGCAATGAACGGCAATGTCATGAACAGCACCAACATCCCGACTCCGGTACGAATCGAGAATCCTACGACGAATACGTTCATCTCCGGCACTGCTCGAGCCAGCATTCCAAGACCGATTGTCGTGGCCAGCAGAGCAATGCTCGCAGGCAACGCAATCTGCAAACCAAGTTTCCAGAGTTGTCCACCCAGTTCCCCCGTGATCACTGTGGCAGATTCGGCAGTCAGAGCACCGGTGAAAATATTGCCCATCATTCCCGGTGGAACCATTTCAAAAGAACCACACAGCGACAAGATGACGAGCCTGTGCCCCTCGAGAGCGAGGAAGACCAGGGCGGCAAATACCATCAAGAGTGTCGTCAGCGCAGTCGTGGATTGGCCCGTTACCGGATCCACCACTTCTGAGAAAGCGAATCCCGAATCCTGTGACAGCAGTTGCCCCCCCAGGTGAGCAATCCACATCAAGATTCCTGCGGTGGCTCCCAGCACCCAGCCGAGAGCGAGTTCTCCGCAGATGGAGAAGGCGGCGATGGCCGGGCTGGAGAGCAACGATGCCATGTCACCGGAACCAGCCTCGGCATGAGCCGCGGTTACGATCGGTGCCACACACAGAGCGATCAGTGCTGCTAATCCGGCCTTGATCCGTGCCGGGATGAGCTTCGAGGAAAAGACCGGGAGTACCATCATCGCGCCAACGATTCTCGTAAATACAAGCAGCCAACCGCTCCAGGTACTGACAGAGAATTCCAGCAGATCGTTCACTGCTGTTCACCTCCCTCGAATACCTGAGATGACTCCTGGATGGAATTCCTCGCATAGTCGGTTGCCCAACCCAGCAGTAGCGGCATCAGCAGCAGCAGCACCAGAGCCACTGCGATGATCTTGGGTACAAACGTGAGGGTCTGATCCTGCAGATGAGTCAAGGCCTGGAACAGGCTCACCACCACACCAACTGCTAACATCACCAGCAGAATCGGGACTGCCAGTTGCAGAGCCACGAACAGGGCTTCCTGAAGCAGGTCGATCGCTATTCCGAATCTCATCATCCACCCACCGTTACCATGGTGGAGACCATCAACTGCTCTACGACCAGTCCCCATCCATCGACCAGAACAAACACGAGGACCTTGAATGGCAAGGAAACGATCACGGGGGGAAGCATCAGCATCCCCATCGAGACCAGAATTGCCGAGACCACCAGATCTATCACCACGAAGGGCAGATAGATCATGAAACCCATCTCGAAGGCCCTTCTCAGTTCGCTGAGAACAAATGCGGGCATGATCACCGTTGTCGGCAAAGCTTCGAGAAACTTGCTCGAGATGAAACCGTTGTCGGTGTACTGGTTCTCGACGATCACGGGGGCACCAACGCGAGCCATCAACAAGAGATCACTCTCATCGATGGACCGGTACATGAACTCCCTTATTCTCGTTTCTGCGTACTGAAACGCCTCTTCACCGGTGGGGACTCGACCGGTGGAAGGCGCAGGAACCTGGTCGGCGTAGGGCCCGATCGCATTGCTGTAGATGTCGCCCCAGATCGGTCCCATGACCGCGATGGTCAACATCAATGAAAGCCCGATCAAAACCTGATTCGGCGGTGATTCCTGGGTTCCGATCGCCCGACGAACAAATCCGAGCACCACGATGATTCTGGTGAAACAGGTGGTCAGGAGTAACAGGGCGGGCGCTATCGATAACACCGTCATGATGAGGATCAACCGCAGCGAGATCCCGATGTTCTCGGGAGACCCACTCAGGACTTTCTCGATGATGCCTGATTCGGAAGCGATGTCGCCCTGGGCTACCGCTTCCGGTGCCACCACCCAGAGGATGACGAGAGCACCCAGAATTCCCAGTAGCAGAGAGCGGCGGAAAGTCTTCAAGTTCGTATCTCCTCCTCGACACGATCGCCATATCCATCAAGCCGGTCCCGTAGCCACTGAATCTCGTTACTCACGTCCTGTGATTCAGATGCCTCACCGCTGGGGAGCTCGAAGGGATCCTCATCAGCGCCTGTCTTGGCCTTGTTGATCTCGGTGCAAAATTCGAGTCCGTAACTGAGATCCTTCACTTCCTGGATATCGGTGATCTCGCTGAGACAATCGATTCGGCCAGGGGAAGATCCGACAACGAGTACTCGCTCTCCAACCCTGACGATGATCATGCTCTGACGGTTTCCGATGGGAATCCTCGTCAGCACCTTCATCCTCGCATCCGTTCCTGGAATAACCCCAGGAGCATACTTTCGAACAAGAATGAAGCCGCCGATGCCAAGTCCCGCAATGATGATGATCGCACCTATCGCCTGGAGTGTTCGCCAGATGAACTCCGAACCACCAGTTGAATCCGTTGCAATAATTCCACCATTTGCAAGACGAACATCGGGCCCAGCACTAGCAGTAACCGATGAAATTGTCTTTGTCGGTGGCATTACCTGCGACGCTATCGAGGCAGATGCCATCGAGAATACCAGTACCAGAGCCAACCCAACCTGAATCCAGTATCTGAATCGAATCCCTGGAAGTATCGGTATCGACATCTGTAACTGCTTTACTGATTCCATGCTCACCCACTTCCCCTGCAAGAAACTCACCCTGAAACCACCCGCTGGTCATCATTTTCCGACTGGATCCGTTTTGCGAAGCGAGTGCTTGTCTCGTCATCAACGATCCGCTCACCCATCTTGACGATCCGTTTAAGACTCTCTTCTCTCCTTCGATCTTGTAGATTTTCGACAATCCGGTAGCGATTGACTGCCACCTCGACCTGCTCTCGAATTTCATCAGCAGCTGCAGCAAGTTGATCTGCAAGCTCTGCGTTCATCTTCGCTTCATTCCTTAATCTCGAGAGGTAATGGCGATGTACCAGCAACTGCTCGATGTCAATTCCAGCGTGATCCGATGCACGTATCGAGTCGATCACTGCATGGTGTTCGATTTCGGACTCTCGTATCCGCGCTTGTTGCAAATGAAGTTCTCGAACACGGCGGTACAACTTCGAGAGTTCTACATCCATCTCAGATTTCCTGAGGCGAAGCAGTGCATCGAGGCGGGAAGCGGATTTTGACATCACATGCCCTTCCTACAGGTGCCTCTGGAAATCTCGATTACCCGATTCCGTGTCTCGAAAAAGTCACTCGTTTCTTCAGGTTTCTGTCGCAGTAGTTGTTCAATCTGCGGAAGCGAATCGATGGCCTCGTCAGATCGCTTGTCATGCCCACGGACATAAGCACCGAGGCGCAACATGTCTTCGATCTCTCTGTGAATGGCAACCTTCTCGACCAATGACCGGGCGGCTTCTAGATGTTGTTCGTCAACCACGGAGTTCATGGTTCTGCTGGTACTGGAGCAGGGATCGATCGGAGGAAACCAACCCTTGTTGGCGAGATCCCTCGACAACCAGATCTGGCCATCGAGGATTCCACGGACGGAGTCACCGATGGGATCGTGCTGATCGTCGCCCTCGACCAATACCGAGTAGAATGCCGTGATACTGCCATCCACTCCTGGCCCGGTTCTCTCGAGCAGCTTCGGGAGCATCGCGAATACACTCGGGGTGTAGCCCCGAGTGGTCGGTGGTTCTCCTGCGCAAAGCCCCACTTCACGCTGCGCGAGAGCAACACGCGTGATGGAGTCAACCAGCAACAGCACATCTTCTCCGCGATCCCGAAACCACTCGGCGATGGATGTAGCGACCCTTGCCGCTCTCAAACGCATCACTGCCGCTTCGTCTCCGGTCGCCACCACAACAACACTTCGAGCCAGCCCCTCTGGTCCAAGATCTCTCTCGATGAACTCTCGGACTTCTCGACCTCGTTCTCCAACCAGAGCAATCACTCTTACCGGCAATGCGGTGTTTCGAGCGATCATGCCCAGAAGAGTTGATTTCCCCACTCCACTACCAGAGAAGATGCCGAGGCGTTGTCCAACTCCCACGGTCAGTATCGAATCGAGTGCGCGAACTCCCGTATGTACAGGTATGCGGATCTTCTGACGTTTGAGCGCCGGAACAGGGACATTGTTGATGGGCACCTTGTCTTTGATGGGTATGGGACCCAGTCCATCGATCGGAACCCCTCGCGCATTCACGACCCTCCCGAGCAGATGGTGAGAAACCGCAACACAAGGAATCTCACCGTCGTGAATCACTTCATCTCGTGGAGCAATTCCTTCGCTTCCATCCTCGGGTAGCAGATGCGTTCTTCCCTCGTCAAAACCCACCACTTCCGCAACCACACGATTCCCATCGCGAGTCACGATGGTGCACTCAGCCCCAACTGGCAGTGCAAGCCCTTGCGCCTCGACAATGACACCGACGACACGGACCACTGCGCCACGAACTCGGACGAGTTCATCCAGGTTCACCGAATTCAGCGCGGAGATCAGATTCATCTATTTCTCCTGTGTATCCTGGATCAGTGCAGCCTCGATCAAATCGAGTTGTATTTCTATTCCCAGATCCACACTTCCTGTGGCACTTCGAACACGACATCCGCCACGAACGATCGACTCCACTCCCATCACCTCGGCACCCTCGGCTCCCTGTATCTTTTGGCCGAGAGTCGGTAGAAACTCGATGACTGTCGTCAAGTCGACAGGATTCACTTCGATCTGTATCTTGCGTCTGTCACCGATTCTCTGGATTGCCAGTTCGATGTTCTCGGTGACGAGTTGGGGGAATTCGACGATCTCTCTCCTGAGAATGCGTTCGGCGATCCCCCGAGCCAGTGCAACCGTATCTCGACGGATTTCATCGATGGTGAGTTTCCAGCAACAGGTGAACTCATCGAGGACCTTCTCGAGCAACTGGGGCACCGAACCACAAGTATCTCCCAGCAGGGTCCTCGCCTGCTCCTGGATGAGAACATCCGCTTCACGCCTGCTCTCCTCGAGACCCTTTTGCATTCCTTGGGAAAATCCGGATTCAACACCTTCCCTGCGTCCAGCCGCTAATCCGCGCAAGCGTGCCTCTTGCTCGATCTCTGCCACTCGCTGGTTGGCTTCCGAGATCTTGCGACGAACGTGCTCATCTGTCTCTTTCCTGGCCGTCTCGATCGCGGCCGTCAATTCGTTTCCCTCCTGAACCAGTTTCTTGCGCAAATCTGCGTATGCAGCCTGAAGAGCATTCAGTTGTTGCCGCGCCGACTCGACAGAACACTCATCTTGAGTGCTCCCGGTACCGGGTTGAGAGAACACGGGGTCACTCATGACGATTGAACCTCCTGAGAGCGATCTCCCTCGCGATTGCGTTCGATCAGGTCCGCAAGATTGGGATCCGTGGCTCGAATATCTTCGAGAACGGATTGATCCACTTCCGCTGGACTGGGAACGGTACTCACAAAGGACGGTAGGGAAATTCCACTCGAGCAAACAGTGTTAGAACTTTTGAACAGATCGAGTGCCGCCATGGCATCCTCGATGATATCTGGATCGAGAACTCCTACCTGCTGGATCACTTCTCCAAGAACTGCCAGTTCGTCCGATCCCAGTTGCTGGAAGATCTGTTCGCGATTTCCACCCTGATCCAGAATTAACAACGCCAGCACATCACTACCTGGTAGTTCTTCTCTGGTGTCGGAGAGCACCTGACGCAGAATCGTGACCGATTGGGTCACGGTGAGATTTCGAATCGTCTCCATCGATTGGTCGTAGGAGGCCTGATTCTCTTCATTCACATAGGTGCTGATGGCCTCCTGGATCCCGGCAACAGAAGAGACTCCGGCGACCCGGAAGCCCTGGATAGCGGCCTCTCGGGCAGTATCCGTCGGACCATCACGGAGCATGACGAAAACCGAGATGACCCCGAAGAAGACCAGGACGAAGAAGGGGAAATTGTTCTTCTGGCTACCACTAGCGACATCAAACCCGACAACCGCAGCAGAAGAGGCAGCGACCAGGCCGAATCTGACCGGGAACACACGAGCCTCGATCTCGGTGTCTGACCCCAGGTGAACCCTCAGATGCGATTCTATTCCGCTGGCGACCTCACGGGTAAACCCGCGTAGAGCAAGACGAGTTTCGGGAGTCTCCTGGTATCCACGGCCAGCACTCGAGGTATTCCCCGCAAGTCCGAAATTGCCATTGAAGTTCTCAGTGGCGAGCACCAGCGCCTTGTCACGATCGAGCATGACCGTGACGGCAACCGTGTCGACTACATTCATTACTGGATCGGATTCAACATATGATGGGATCTGCTGAGCGGTTGCACGAGTGAGTACGGTGTCTGCAAATTGAGAGGAAACCGGAGCGAGATTTGAAACCTGTTCCTGGAAGTCGTAAACCCCCCGAACAACCGGGAATCGAGGTTCGATTAATCCAGGATCCTCTACTGGTTCTTGCAGACTGACATCCACCGTAACCCGATACATCTCTTCAGAAAAGATGGATGCAAGGTATCTGGAAACGTACTCCTCCACCTTTTTCTTCTTGTCAGCAACATCCCCGGTGGTCAATTTTGGATTGACGAGATCGTAGTAGTGACCATACGTGTCGGTGAGGATGATATTGTCGAGGGTGATCGAATAAGCTCCCGAAACATGGAGCCCGATCGCGCGTGCAACTTGCTGGCTGATTCCTGCCTGACGAATATCTTCATCGAGTTGAACCTGAACGCTCACGCCATTGATCTTGCGATTGGACCCGATGACTACACCCGCCGTGGAACGGCTAGGAGTCACACTCACCGAGTAAATCCCATCGAGTCGTGCAAGATCTTCCTCGAGTTTCAAGATCTGAGACCGCTCCCACCTCTGCTCTCTCTGACGTGTAGTGCCCAGAATGGAATCCGTCTGGCGAACCCAACTGAAAGGATCCTCACTCACTCCGGGACCAGGAACCCCCTGAATCATGGAGAGAACCTGACCGATGTTTTTCCTCGCAACCTGGATCGCCCCTTCAGGTGAGAAG
>JYMV01023260.1_pt1 | contig 10136 bp, 6 predicted proteins | sample 338911 | NCBI WGS metagenome assembly JYMV01 (sample SAMN03354496, study PRJNA234377) | hydrothermal vent metagenome | biome: Deep sea; feature: Hydrothermal plumes at the Eastern Lau Spreading Center, Western Pacific Ocean; material: Seawater | place: Tonga | collected 2009 | depth 2000 m m
CGGCGCACGGGTGATTGATCTCCAAGGCAAGACAATTTACGCGGTGAATAGAGACTTTGTGGAGTGTCTTTTGCTGGTCCAGTTTCGGCAGCCGTCCACGTGAGAACTCCGGTTCAACAATATCGAGCAGGTCATCGAGGCGGCGTTTGTTGCGCGGTTGAGAGACGGCCCGTGTCAAATCCGGCAGTGGTTTTTGTGGATCACCCACCTGGAAGGCATCGTATTGGTCTCCCAGGTAGCCACCTCGAGCTGGCCAGGTATTAGGGAGAATCGAAATGTGTCGGGGTATATCAAGCTGGTCGGTTAACTGGTGACAGACAACGGCACCCAGAGCAGGATGGACCATTGTTGGATCCGGGCGAAATCCGGTCTTGGCGTTGTAGGTAGCTCGTTCGTGGTCCTTTTGATCGCTTACCACGGAACGAATCAGGGCAATGTGTTCCATCTGCTCTGCTACCTGATCTAAGCCCCGGGCGATCTTGATACCGGGTGAGCTCGTCTTAATCGCCTTGGTTTCTCCCCCAATGGGCGTATTTGGATGGGGATCAAATGTTTCCAATTGACTTGGTCCACCTTGCATCCACAGCACGATGACTGATTTTGCCGGCGCTCCCCGAGGGGCCTCCTCAGCAGCTCGACTTAAAGATGTTGCCAGCGGGGTTAGCCAGGAGATCGTTCCGGCTGTTGCAGCGCGCAGCAGGGTCCGCCGATTCCAGTGATCGCCGCTGCCACATTCAGCTCGTAAAGGGATTCTCGAAGTCATCAGGAGTTTAGTGGTTCCAGGAAAATTCCGTGCTGTTCAAAAGTATCCAAAACAAATCGTTCATGGCATTCGATCGCTTCCTCCCGGTCGATTGCTGCAAACGCTGCTGGAAGTGTTTCAGTTCCCGTTTGCTGGGAAGTCGGCTAAAGATTGTCAGGTAAGCGGTTTCCACAGCCTTGCTGTTGTCATTGGTGGCCATCAAGATACGACTGGACGCGTTGGCAATCGGATTGTCCTTGGTTCGTTCCTTCACGAGTGTTCCATTCAACATTAACAGTCGTTGCGTGATCGTTCCACCTCGATCACGAAATTCATCATCACCCAGGTCACCGTAACGGCGGATAAAGTCATTTTGATTGAAGTAGCGAAGCAACTGCCTGAAGATGTGAGCATTGGCGTCGATTGTTGTTAAGGTGCAGGCTTGAATAATACTTCCAGCAACCTGTTCCGGGCGTAATCGTGTTAACGGAAAGACGGCCCAATGTGCTTCATGATCTTCTGTCAGAGGGAAATCCGCCCGACTTTCCAATTGAAAAACTTGTAGCGACGAGATGATGCGGATTAATCGGGCCAGGTCAAAGCCGTGCTCCGAAAAGTCATCGGCCAGGATTTCAAGCCCTGGCGGAAAAGGCCCATGCAATGGAATACTGTCGATTGGCTTAACCAGTGGCTGGCCCAACATGATAGCCCAGATGCGATTTACGGTTGCTCGGGAAAAGGCCCGGTTCTTCTCAACAACTGCGGATAAAACGGAACGGCTGGTTCAACCCGTTTCTCCTGCTCCTCGTCCAGATACTTGACGTGATATTCCTTGGCTGGCTTATCTTGAATGCCAGTCAGGGAGTTTTCCACGGATCCAAAGTAGGCAGCCAGTTGGTGAAAATCACTTTGTAAACCAGTTCGGGTCTGGTCTGAATCACCGAGAACGATTTGATCAAGCTTGTCATCATGACATTGCAGGCAGTCGATACGGACGCCAAGAAAGGCTCGCGTGATGCGTCCAGCCAGGCGTGTTTCGTCTGGCTGGTTATCTCCATTTTGATCGATGGTTACAGTTAGAAAATTAGCGGCTGGAGAATCGGTCCATAGTCCATCGACAGTAATGAGTTCTCGTACCAACTGGTCATAAGGTCGGTTTTCAGCGAGCTGATTGCTGAGCCAGCTCACGAATCTCCTCCGTCGGTAGACCAGGAAAGGTCCCGTTTCAGTTCCCACGTAGGCTCGCGCCAGTCGTTCAGCCAGGTAGTCGAAATAGCGCTGGTCCGAAAGCAACTGGTCTACCCACCGGGAAATTCGCTGTTCCGCAGGGAGTTGTTGAAGAGCTCGGATTTCTTCAAAGGAAGGAATGGTACCAGCCAATGCCAGTGATAAGCGGCGAGCCACCAACAGGTCGCTGGCCTTCGCGGCTGATTGTAGATCCGCTTTCGACCAGTCTCGCGCAAAGGCTTTGTCGACTTGCTCAACGGTGTCCTGCAGGCTGGTCGTATTCGTCTGCTTTGCGACTGCCAGGGTCGAAGAATTGTGCAGTGGACCTTGATCCAACAGGCTGCCCGCCACGGCTACAATGCCGCAAAAGCAGATTCCGATAAAAAGCAGATCTCGTTTACCCACAACTTGCCTGGCACGTAAAGGGAAAAAGTAAAACTTCAAGTTGAAACTGCTCAGATAAACAGACTGTCTGAAACAGCAGGCACAAACCAGGGTGTCTGTCAGGGACGGTCTGTTTTCTGAACAAGCTTGCCCGGTCAATTTGGTTATAATCGATTATAACCAGTTATTGGCAGCGGGCGTTAATACTAGTTGCCTCGACAGCCAGTCGCTGAGCCACCTAGATGAGACGGCTTTTTCTTCAAAGTGAGGATTCTGTGATATGTCCAGTGTTTCACCGGAGTTGGGTGCCACGATGCCGGTGGTGACGATTGGCAGTCAGTTAAAGTCGCTTTTGTCATGGGTCGTGCGGACAGTTTGCTCTGGTGGCGATTGGTGCTTTGGTTTGGCGAGCCTGCTCGTTGGACTGGCGTTGTTAGCAACGATTCCGATTGTCCAATTCTTGACTTTAGGATACCTGCTTGAATCGGGCGCCCGGATTGCCCGGACGGGGCGGCTACGCAATGGTTTTATTGGGATTCGTCAAACTTCTCGAATCGGCAGTATTGCCTTGGGTACCTGGTTGTTATTATGGCCAGCTCGATTTGTTTCTGATATTTGGTACACATCTCGCCTGGTCGATCCGAACAGTCCTGAGACAGCGCGTTGGCGCCTACTGTTAGTGGTGCTCACGATTATTATTCTGTTACAGATTAGCTGGGCCTGGTTTCGTGGAGGGAAGCTGCGACATTTTTTCTGGCCTGCCCCACTTCGTTTAAAGCGAGAGTTATTTCAGCGTGGCAAGTATGTGCGCTGTCGAGATGCGGTTTGGGAGTTTTTTGCTTCGCTGCGCCTCGGTTATTATTTTTCGTTGGGCTGGCGAGGATTCGTGGGAGCCGTCATTTGGCTATTTTTCCCTCTCATGCTCTTCATTGGAGCGACGCTGTTGCCGCCACCCATGGGATTCTTTTCGGGATTAGCTGGTGTTGTGTTACTGTTTTTTGTTTTCTTGCATCTGCCGTTCCTGCAGATTAATTTTGCGGTTGAAGGAAGCCTGGCATCAATGTTTGAGATTCAACGAATCAGGCAACTGTCTCGTCGATCTCCACTTACATTTTGCTTTGCACTCACCATTACACTGTTGTTTGCATTGCCTTTATACCTGCTGAAAATCGAGCTAACTCCCAGGGAAGTGTTTGTCTTGCCGAGCCTGATATTTGTCGCATTCATTTTTCCAGCTCGTTTACTAACAGGCTGGGCATTAAGTCGTGCTTACCGACATCAGCAAGCCAGGCACTTCGTTTTTCGCTGGACATCACGCATCCTGGGTATTTCTGTGGTGGCTGCCTATATTCTGTTTATTTTCTTTACACGCTATACTTCTTGGCACGGACACTGGAGCTTGCTGGAACAACATGCTTTCATGGTACCGGTTCCATTCTAAACGGGTTTGAGCAATTGTTTGGGAGACCAAAGGTAATCTCATGCCACTACGCAACTTGCTGATTCTCATCAGTTTTTCAGTCTGCTCGCTGGTCTGCTACGGCAAGGCTCCTCATAACCGGTACTTGCCGATGCTCGATCGGGCCATGCAATTGGTTGAAAAATACTACGTAGACGATGTTTCAGAGAGGCAACTCTTTGAGAATGCCATGAAAGGTATGGTCTCTGGCCTGGACCAGTATTCCTCTTACTTTGTCCCGGAATCATTTCGTCAAGTTGAAGAGAACTTGGATCAGCAATTTGGTGGGATAGGTATCAAGGTTGAATTAGACCAGGAAGTCAAGCGGTTGAAGGTGCTGAGTCCATTGGTTGGGACGCCCGCCTACGAGAAGGGAATTCGAGCCGGGGATCTCATTCTGGAAATTGATGGAGTTTCAACCGAAGGAATGACCTTAGACGAATCAGTCAAGTTGATGCGAGGTAAACCGGGTGATCCCGTACAGCTTACGATACTGCATAGTGATGAGAGTGAGCCGATCGAGTTGCAGGTCATGCGAAAGAAAATACATGTTTCATCCGTCTTGGGCGACACTCGCAAAACGGATGGCTCCTGGGTTTTTCGTGTCGAAGAGGAACCTCGAGTTGCTTACATTCGCTTGATCACTTTTGGAGAACAGTCGACCAAGGAGTTGCAGGCAGCACTGCAAACCCCGGCAGGTGAAGCACCCTACGAGGCCTTAATTGTCGACTTGCGCGACAATGCTGGTGGTTTACTGGTGCGGGCGGTCGAGATTTGCGACCTGTTTCTCTCCAGCGGACGAATCGTGAGCACACGCACCCGGGGGAACGTGGTGATCAATACGTTTGAGGCAAAACGGCGCATGGCAATTGGCCAGGAGATTCCAATGGTGATTCTCACCAACCGTTTCTCGGCCAGTGCCAGTGAGATCGTGGCGGCCTGTTTGCAAGATCATGATCGTGCAATTGTCGTTGGCGAACGCACCTGGGGAAAAGGCACGGTTCAGAATATTTTTAAGTTCGAGTCTGGAAAGAGTGCCCTGAAGCTGACAACTGCCAGTTACTGGAGACCCAATGGAACGAATATTCACCGCCTTAGAGATTCGACGGAAGATGATGACTGGGGCGTGAGGCCATCCCCTGGGTTTGAAGTGAAGTTAACGGATCAGCAGTTCAAAGAAATTCTCGAAGGTCGCCGCAAACGGGACATCGTGCATACGTACATCGATCAGGATGGCAAGACGCATGCCGCCAGCGATCCGTTTGAACTTCCACTAACGGGGAATGCTGAGGAACTGGCACGCGACTCGCAACTAAAGAAAGCAGTTGACTACCTGCGGCAGCAACTGCCATCGAATAATTGAAACGGGACAACGTGAGTTTTAAGTGCTCTCGTCGGAAAGATCGAGTTGTTTGTATTGGCCCTGGTAATACAACAGCGGTGTTCCTTCACCGGTTCCTCCACCCGCCACGATTTCTCCAATAAAAATATCGTGGTCTCCGCCGGGAAGAATCTCTTTTAGCTGGCAGTCCACGTAGCCCAAGGTGTCTGGGATGATTGGAGATCCTGTCGCATCGGTAGTGAAATCCAAACCGGAAAAGTCCTTAGGACCTTTAAAGGCAAAGCGGTTGGCAAGCTCTTCCTGGTCGGCAGTGAGGATGTTGACTGCAAAACACCCCGCTGCTTTCAGTTGAGCATGAGTCTGGCTCTCTTTTTGGACTGCTACTAGGAGCAACGGTGGATCCAATGACAGGCTGATGACGGCATTGGCAGTCATGCCCCATGTTTGTTGCTCGTGTTGTGTACTTACGACCGTGACTCCGGTAGCAAACAAACCCATGATGCGACGCTGTTCCTGGCTGTCAAATGTCACCGTGAAATCTCCTCAAAGGTTGGGTTAGCAGAAGATAAGGACCTAAGGGTTTTTTAGACGGGCCTTGGGAATTAGACAAGTCGCCAGCTGCCTGAGGATGAGTGAAACAGCCGGCAAGTGTGCCAGGGAGGTTGCCGGGAGTTTAACGAACCGCCCGCAGATGCTGGGATAACCTGAATTTTTTTTTCTAGACGATATTTGTGGGGATCAGAGGGCTTCATCCCGACGAGGGATGCATCGTTTGGCACTTTTCGTTACATTAGATGTCACAAGGAGTTACTGAGTTTTTTTGAGGGTCGCAGAAAAATAAAGTGCCCTTTTTAATTCCGGGAGCGTTCTTATATTTAGGGGATAGTTGGCCTGCCTGGGCAAGAACTTCTAGCGGCATTCCTGCGTCATAAATGTCTCTTGGGGGGCAGTTTTTTTCTTAGGGTTGTTTTGGCATTCTGTTCGTTGAGTGGGCAGGCGGTGGCAGGCAAATTCTGGTATGGCGATTACTTACAAACAATTCGTGCAGAATCTTGATGATTTGGGCATCATGACTGCGGATGACGTGCGCGCCGTTTGGGATAACGACGTCGAGCCTGATCCTCAAAAACTGGCAGTTAAGTTAGTTCGGGCTGGTACGCTGACAAAATACCAGGCGATACGTGTCTATCAGAACAAGCATCACGGCCTATTGCTGGGTAACTACTTGATCCTCGACCGAATCGGTCGCGGTGGTATGGGAGAAGTTTTCAAGGCCCGTCACCGTCGTATGAAGCGACTGGTCGCAGTTAAAGTGTTGTCGCAAAAGGTTACTCAATCAGATCAGTCACGTCGTCGTTTTCAACGTGAGGTAGAAGCGGCTGGTAAACTGGATCACCCCAACATTGTGACTTATCATGATGCTGACCATCACAAGGGAATTGACTTTTTGGTCATGGAGTTTGTTGACGGTAAGGATCTGGCCGCACTGCTAAAGCAGGAAAAAGAACCATTTACCGTTGCCGAGGCATTGGATTGTGTTGTCCAGGCGGCCCGTGGTCTCCAGTTCGCCCATGAATCTGGCGTAATCCACCGGGATATTAAGCCACAGAATATGCTGCTCGACTCGAATGGCTGTATCAAGGTCTTGGACATGGGCCTGGTCTCATTGGAAGACGCCGACGATCAAGATAGCGGTGAGGATCTGACGGAACACAACCAAATCATGGGCAGCATTGATTACATGTCACCGGAGCAGGCAGAGGACATTAAGAATGTTGATGGTCGGACTGATATCTATAGCCTCGGTTGCACCTTGTTTCGTTTATTGACCGGGGAAATGCCGTACAAGGGTGCCAAACTGATCCAAAAACTGGTAGCTCACCGGCAGCATCCGATTCCATCGCTACTGGACTTTCGTGATGATGTTCCCCAGCAGTTGGACCAGGTGTTTCAACAGATGTTGGCAAAGGATCGGGAAGCTCGCCAGCCCTCCATGGCTGTAGTGATCAAGGATCTGGAAGCGTGTCAAAAGTTGTCAAGTCGCAAAGCCCAAGCCCAGAAGCGCAAGCTGGGTGAGCAGTTGACCAGCGGAGACGTGTTGGAAGTCGTAGGTGCTGCCGCACATGTCCAGGGAGAAAATCTTGATGCCGATAGCGCCATGCTCCGGTTTGTCCAGACCATGGAAGTGGAGACTACGGATGAGTCGAAACTAGATGACGACGGTTCCATTGCCCAGGAGCCAATCGATGACGTGGTGACTACTGGAACATCGTCGCAAGAGAGCAGGGTCGGTGGAGCGGTAGAAGGAACCGTACAACGCCTTGGCGATTCGGAGACGATGCCAGAATTACAGGTTCGACAGGATCGTCCTTCGGAACTGAGTCGACAGTGGAAGGGTGATAAACGGGTACTACTGTTGCAAGTGTTAGCAGGATTGTTCGTCGTTGCCCTTACCGTTTTTGCCTGGTTCTTGACCCGTCAGCCGCAGCTAGTGATTCATTGGCCAGTTGCAGAGCGTTCCGGTGTGATGGTGCTTCTAAACGATACAATATTGGAAAATATTCCTGGAACCGACCCGGTTCGTATTAGTGTTGATCAGGGTACTCATCGGTTGGAATTAAGACGGCGTGGCTATGAATGGATCGAACAGACCATCGAGGTTGGCAGAGGACAGCGGGTCGTTGTGAAGCTGAACTGGATTTTGGAGACATTTCCAGAGGGTGGGCTTTCTCCAGTTGATCCGCACCCGGCAGAGACGACTGCCCCGGAGTAAGGGAGCGTTCAGGCCTGGTGATGTTAGGCCAGCAGGCGATGAGCGCGGCTCAATTTGCCCAGGCCGGCCCGGTCGGATATTCGAACTCATCCAGAGACTCTTCTCGCATGCTGATACTGTAGCCGGCACTGACCGGTGGCATGTAACGCCCGTCTTTCATTACCACCGGATGGTAGAAGTGTTCATGCAGGTGGTCGACATATTCGACCAGGCGATTTTCGAATGAGCCGGTGACGCAAATGTAATCAAACATGGCGAAATGCTGTACGTACTCACAAAGCCCAACGCCCCCCGCGTGTGGGCAGACTGGCACCCCGAATTTTGCCGCCATCAGGATGACTGCCAGGACTTCGTTAACTCCTCCCATGCGACAACTGTCGATCTGGCAAAAACTGATGGCGTCTGCTTGCATCAGTTGCTTGAAGATAATGCGATTTTGACAGGCTTCCCCCGTGGCAACTCCGATCGGCTCAATGGCCCGGGCAATCGCCGCATGACCCAGGATATCATCCGGGCTGGTCGGCTCTTCAATCCACCAGGGTTGAAACTCTGCTAACTGTTGAATGTACTCAATGGCCTCGTCAACATCCCAGACCTGGTTGGCATCGAGCATCAGTTTTCGTTCCCAGCCGATTTCCTCTCGAATGACCCGCAGTCGTCGCACGTCATCGTCAACATTCTGACCTACCTTCACCTTGAAATGCGACCAGCCCTGCTCCAGGGATGCCTGGCACAGCTGGCGAAGTTTTTCATCCGAATAGCCAAGCCAGCCAGCCGAAGTTGTATAAGCAGGGTAGCCTCGCTCAAGCAACTCAGCCTCTCTTTGGGCACGCGTTGCCTGTTGCTTAGCCAGTATTTCCGTGGCTTGCTCTGGCGAGAGGGCATCGCTGATGTAACGAAAATCAATACAACCGACCAGTTCTTCGGGAGTCATATCAACCAGCAGTTTCCAAAGAGGTTTCTGTTGCTGCTTGGCCAACAGATCCCAGACCGCATTGACCACTGCCGCGGTGGCCATGTGAATAATTCCCTTGTCAGGACCGACCCATCGTAACTGGCTGTCACCGGTGATCTCTCGCCAGAAACCGGCCATGTCACGGTGAATTGAATCGAGACTCTTGCCGACGACAAAAGGTATCAGCAGTTCCACGGCTTTCGCACACAAGTCATTACCACGGCCGATGGTGAAGGTCAGTCCGTGGCCGACCAGCTCGCCGTCTGTCTCCAACGTTACGTAAACAGCTGAATAATCCGGGTCGGGATTCATCGCATCGGAGCCGTCCAGTTCCCTGGAAGTAGGGAAGCGAATATCTCGAACGGTGGCACCAGTGATTGTCAGCGACATAGTCGTTTCCTTGGTTGAACTTATTTTTCTCTTGAAACCCGCTGCGCCCTGTTGTCGACGGCAGACAAGTCCTCGATAACTTAGGCAGAGTGGTTGATTTTGACAGCTCTGTCTACAACAAGTCAGAGATGCTGAGAGTTTTATGATAAGCAGAAATCAGCTTTGGAGAAGATAGGGGAGGCAGAAGGCCATGACCAATGCCCTTGACCTAAATCAACTGCATACCGTTCAGCTCGTGCCGGTGACCCCCTTCGATGAGGAAGGTCAAGTCAACCGAGACCAAACGGTCCGTCTTTACCAGCGACTCGAGACGGCTGGAATTCGCGTCTTTATTCCGTGTGCCGGCAGTGCAGAATTTCACACGCTCACGCGTGCTGAGATTCTCCGGGTCATCGAAATTGCCCGCGAAACGCTCGGTGAACAGGCGACTATTGTGGCGCCCACCGGCTTTCAGGCAGATTTTGCGGTTGAACTTGGCAACCAGGCTCATCAAGCAGGAGCCGCAGCAGCTTTGGTGATGCCGTTGACATTCCCGTATTTATCCGATGCGGGAGCGGAAGATTACTATCGTCGCCTGCTCGATCAAATCGATTGTCCCGTCTTAATCTATAAGAAAGGGCCTATACCGAGTGATGACTTGTTGTTGCGACTGGCCGCCCACCCGAATCTCGTGGGTGTGAAATATGCGGTCAATGATCTCAATGCTTTTAACCAGGTCGTGGCAGCGGACGCTGGTCGGATCGACTGGTACTGTGGTTCTGCGGAACGTTTTGCACCGTTTTTTGCGGTAGCTGGATCACGGGGTTTCACCAGCGGTGCCGGTAATATCTGCCCGGCACTGGTGCTGGGGATGCAGGCAGCGCT
>JYMV01038294.1_pt1 | contig 10135 bp, 9 predicted proteins | sample 338911 | NCBI WGS metagenome assembly JYMV01 (sample SAMN03354496, study PRJNA234377) | hydrothermal vent metagenome | biome: Deep sea; feature: Hydrothermal plumes at the Eastern Lau Spreading Center, Western Pacific Ocean; material: Seawater | place: Tonga | collected 2009 | depth 2000 m m
TAAACACTACCGCAGGTAAAGCCAACGTTATTATGACCAAAGATGCAATGGTATTAGCATCTAGTCCTATTCCAACCGACCATGAGTTATTTGCTGATTTGCGTACTAAGTCATTCTCAGCAGGAAAGATCAACGGTATTATTGGTTTTGAGAGTAGCTTAGGCAGCTTGACAGGCCAATGTCGTATTGCGATTTGGTATGATTGGCAGATTGAGAAGCCTGAAGAAATTGGCATATTAATGGGGGGTCAGGTTTAATGTCTGATAAATCAAACGAGTATCCTAAAACTTTAACCAAGAAAGATGGGGATTATTCCATTGTCCTGAACGAAGTTAGAGTGTACTTTGATATTATTACGGCTAATGATGTGAGTGAAGAAAAAGCATTTAAAAAAAGCGGTTGGTGCAATGGGGTTGAGGAAGCGTTTAAACCTAAACGTAAAAAAGCCCCGAAGGATGACGAAAAGCCTATTGATATCGACAGTTCACATAATGAACAAGCTGATTAATTAGTCAAACAATGATAAACTAAGGGAGGTAAAACTCCCTTTTTTGTTGGTGAAATATGATAAAACTTGAAATATTAAAGATGGCATTCAGGAAATTAAAGCTAATCGACCTTGAAGCTATGATGGCTGAATTAGATGCTACTCCATCAATAAGTACCGGGTATAATTCCACTGGCTTTAATGCGGAATTAGACGAGGAATCAGGGTTGACTATTGAAGACCTGAACACTATTGCTTGTGGGCTAGCCGTTCGGATAGGTGGCGATTATGGTATAGAGGTTCCTTTCCTTGTTGGGAAAGGTTACAGCACAGGCGTTCGTAAAATGTTTATCCGTGGTGCTATCTTGCCAATCGTGAAATACACCAACAGAACGCCAAGAGGTTTGGGTAATACATCGAATAACGTTTACAGTAATTCCAGATCTAACCTGTATTACAACGGCTCTAAAACTTCATCAAATGCCGATCATTATAGCGTTGATTCATTCATTAACTTGCCTGTCGATTTCACGGCATGGGTATTAGACGAAGTGTTAACCAATGTTGTATGGGTGTCAGAGAACAGTAAAATTAAAATAGAAAATCAAACTTTCACCGATAAAGTGGCAACGGCAAAATTAACGTTTACTAATGCCGGGGTTTATAAAATACAAGTAACCGGCACCACAGCGACAAAGCAGAAAGTTTTTGATTTCGATTTCGCTATACATGATAAATTGGAGGGCTAAAGATGACTATAAGCGCGACTTTATCAGCTACAGGGCTGGATATTATAAATAAAGCCGGTGTGATACTTGGAATAAAAGACAAGGTTCTTCCGTTAAGTTCAGAAGATAGAAGCTCTTTGTTTTCAGGATTAAACTATTTAGTAAAAACACTACAGGTTAATTATCATTTGTGGACTGAAACTCAAGCGGTAATACCATTGCAACTAGGCGTTAGTGAATACAAACTAGGCCCAGGTGGTGCAGTGGCAGTTAATAAAGATGAATTCTTAAAACTAACTACAGATACCATAACGCCAATCGGTTTTACTTTAAATGTGACCGGGGCGATAAATAGCGGGGATAACATAGGAATAATTCACGCATCGGGCTCTGTTCAATGGACCACTGTTGCTAGCTATACCGCTGGCGCAGTTATAATTGATGATGTATTAACGGCTATTGTTCCTGCCTCATCAACTGTTTACGTGTACGCCAACATCATAGAGCGCCCCGTAAAAATAGTTAATGGTCGGTATCAATCTGGTTTAACCTCGATGAAACTGCCAACAACAAAATGGAACTCAACACAATTTTATGAATCTGATGACTCAGAAACGGGATCGGTTCAAGCTTGGTTTTACTCACCGCAACTAGTTAACGGCACGTTGTCTATTTTCAAAAAGCCAGTAGACAATAACGCACTACTTAATATTACATACATTCGCCCGATCAATGTAACTAGTGACAATGGAGACAGTGTAGACTTTCCGAGTGAATGGTTTTTACCATTAACCTATATGTTGGCTGAACAGTCTTTAACTGAATTCACAACCCCCGATCAAGCGGCGGAGGAAATAAAAGCACTTTCAGCTAAGTACAGCGCTATAATTGGTATTGTACCTCTTGGCAAATTACAACCAAAACCGGAGGCAGGCGCATGAGACTAGAGCCAAAAGAGATCCCGCTAGGTAATGGATTTTATGTAAGTGAATCGCTACCTGTATCGCATCAACTTTGTCAAAATCTATTCCCTAATTACCCAGAGTCAGACGCTAGTTCTATAACTCAGCTATTTACAAGGTTGGGATTAAAAGAAATTTTAACAACTCCGGGCGGTGAAGTTAGTCGGGGCGTTAGGGTGATGTCTGGAATACCTTATTTTATAAACGGTAATACGTTATGGAGATTAAACAGGTTAGTCGATTCTTTTAGCAATGAAACATTCACAGTTGATAACTTAGGGACTATAACGGGCACGGGACTTGTTAGTTTGGCTGATAGTGGAACACAATTGGGAATAGTTGTACCAGGGACCAACACAGCTTACATGTATTCTGATTCAGCAGGTCTCGTGCAAATAACTGACCCAGAATTCATTCCATCCCCCGCAACAATGGTTAATAGTATTGTTTATATAACAGGTGTGTTTATATTTGGCGCAGATCAGGCTATCGTTTTCGAGTCTGACACAAACGATGGCTTGAGTTATGATGCGGCAAACTTCTTTATCTATGGGAATGCTAAAAATAATATTGTAGGGTTACACGAATACAACGAGCAACTATTTGTTTTTTCTGATATCAATTGCGCGGTGTATGCACCAACAAACCTTAATGAGTTAGGCGCATTATTTACCAAGGTTAAAGGGTATGAGTTCACTAAAGGATTATCTAGCCAGTTCGCGATATATGACTTGGGTGAGTCCTTTGTCATGATGGGGCAGGGGTTTAACGAAACTCCTAAAATATACCAGTTTACCGGCAATGAATTCACGCCAATATCAACGACATCTATTGAACAGATATTAGAGCGGTACACCAGTGAAGAAATAAAAAAAGCATTTGGATTTAATTACACTTTTAGGGGTGAAACATTCGCAGTATTCAGCATGAAAAATAACACTTTTAAATATTGCATGAAAGCAACAAAGATGGCCGGTAAAAAGGTATGGGTAGAGGATAGATCGGAAAACCTAGCAAATAAGGATAGGTGGCGTGTTAATGGATTAGTTACTGCTTACGATAGATTGTTGTGCAGTGATAGCGAAGGAGGGTTAATAGGTGAGTTGGCAGAAGGTGAGCGAACAGACTACGGTAACTTAATTCGTTATGATTTTTCTTTACCTCCTATTAGTAGTGGCACTAAGGAAATTTTTTACAGATACTTCCTACTAGAAGTTGAGGCAGGTTTAGCGACTGGTGATGATGAGTTAGATGTTGAAATGAATTATTCTGATGATGGTAAGGTATTTCCTGATAATGGTTGGCGAACGAGGGGTATGGGTTTAAAGGGTGAATACCAAAGAATATTAAGATGGTCAAACTTAGGTAGAAGTCGGACACCTCGCACTTTTCGCTTCCGAATGACTAAACCGGGTAAATATGTAATAATAAGGGCATGGGTGGGCGTTGATGGCAATTAGTGAATTAAATATAGGTACTGAGGTGGTAGGAGAGAACCGGAAACCTAAAAGGTTATTTTTTACGGTTATTTCTAGTTTGATATCATTTATTAATAACGCGCCGGTAATATTGGACAGTTCAGGCAGTCCCGAGGGGGTTGTGACAGGTAAGTTTAAAGACCAATATTGGGACACTACAAGCGACAAATTATATTTCAAATCAACTGCAACAGGGAATACAGGATGGATACTAATCAACTAGTTAACGGATACGATAAGCAAAAAGAGCTTAACCGAATACAAGTTAAAGGTTTGCTTAGTGGCGAGTTAAAAGAAGCTGATACAGTTTTAACGAATTTCTTCGCTAAAGGTCTTTATGCTAGGCAGTTGTTTATACCAAAAGGAACGACCATAACGGGATGTATGCACCGCTTTGATGGGCTTACTATTATGTTAAGCGGTGATATTGAAGTATATGACGGTGACAAGGTAGAAAGAATAAACACTCCATTTATTAAAGTTTCACCACCTGGCACGCAAAGATCATTTTACGCGCTAGAGGATACTGTTTGGGTTTGTATTCACCCGACAAATAGCAAAGACGTAGACGAAATAAAAGAAGAGTTTATAACTGACAATGTTAATGACATTGTAATGCTGGAAGAAATCAAAAGGTTAAGGATTGAATTATGAGTTGGGTAATGACAGCAACGGTAGGTTTGAAATTATTTGGGGATTACCAAGCCAACAAACAACAAGAAAAGCAAGCTAAAGCGGCGGCGGCGGCAACTGAAAGGGCTGGACGATTGGATGCGGCAGCTAGACAAAAAGCTATAGGGGTTATTAACGAGACTTACCCGTCTGCTATTGCAACGTTTAACGATACCATGCGGAACACGTTAGATATGTTTCAACAAGCGCAAATTTCTTCTAGTGAATTATTGACTAACTCAGCAGAAAACGTTGAGCGGATGATATCACAAGGCGGACAAAACGCATTACATGCAATGCTTGGGCTACCAGCACCAGCACAAAACCAACCTGTCGATCAGCAGGGTAACACTGAAGCGCAAAGCCGAGAGTTAAGTGGTGTAAAGCCGTCTATGCCAGAATCACAAACAAGCCAAATGCCACAAACATTCGCTCAGACTGATGGTACTTTCCGCATGGGTGGTCAGCAACAGATGATCAACCAACCTGATCAAGTGGCACAAGATCAAGCTAGCCCAATGGGAACAGATGATTTTGTTCCGCCAAAGTTTAGGAATCAGGACCCAGGTAGCGCGGACATGCAACGTATGCGAGGCGCGCAAGAGAGGCAGCAAGCACAACAAGCACAACAAGCCGCTCCCGTTCAAGCTCAACAAGCAATGGAAGGGGAATTTATACCAAGAGAAGCACCTAACTTACAACAGCAAAATATCACAATGCCCACCGGAACAAATGCGGGGTTTATGGGTGCTGAACAATCAGTTGTTTCGGCTGGCGATCAAGCAAGAACAGATATGATGGCAGGGGCGGAGGGCGCTCTATCTGCGATGGGGACTAGATTCGGCGGTGCTAGGGGTGACATTGAAGAGGGTAGAAACTTTTCGCTAGGTCAACATCAGAAAGGCATAGATGCCGGGCAAGCTGGAACAAGGACAGGTGTTCAAAGTGTAGAAGCTGGTGTGAATAGAGCTATCGGATATCAACAACCTTACATGTCTGCAGGTAAGGAAGCGTTAAACCCTTACATGGCATTAACTGGAACAAGAGGACAGCAAGCTTTTGATGACGCATTAATTAACGACCCAGCTTACAACTTGGCACTAATGGAAAGTGAACGCTCATTAGGTAGAAATGCGGCGGTAACTGGCGGCATGGGGTCAGGAAACACAAAGGGAAGATTCCAACTAAACGCACAACAACAGGCGGCGGCTGATGTAGATAGGCAATTAAGCAGGTATCGCGGCGCTGTTAATATGGGTCAAAACGCGGCAAATCAAGCGGGTGGTTTTTCTGCTCAAGGTGGCGCGATTACGGGGCAGATGCAGCAGCAAGGCGGTAGAGATACCAGTAATATGATGAGTCGCATGGGTGATGTAGGTACAATGTCTGCTAGTCAACTTTCTGAACTAGCCAAGACACAAGGTTTATCAGAGGCGCAAATATTACAACAGTTAGGCGGTAACTTATCAAACATTGGAATGGATACTGGTCGAACTGTCGGTGGAATGAGAGAGACAGCAGGTATAAACGCAGCCAACATCTTACAAGGAACAACGGGCCAACAAGTAAGTAACGAGCAAAACCTAACGAATAATCTTTATGGTTTAGACCAAGGCACTGTTGCGAATATGGGTAATACCATGCAAAGTGCAGCAGGTACAACTTTACAATCTGAATTGAACCAAGCGAATAGCGTTGCCAATATGAATATTGGTGCTGGTACATCAGCGGCAAATACAGCTATGGGCATGGGTCAGGCGGAAATGATGGGTATAACTAATCCGTGGGGCAATATGGCAAATACTGTTAGTGGCCTTACGGGGCGAGTTCGCCATCGCCTTATGCTTCAAGTGCGCCAATGAATTTAAACTATAGCCAAATGCCAGCTATGCCGAGCTACAACTCAATGATGGGTACAACATACAACCCACAAATAAACCAGAGACAAGGCACCACCTATAACCCACCGATTACATTTTAAGGATTAATTATGCCATTTCAATATACAGATTTTAACAGTCAAGGTATGGGCGCTTTCAACCAGGGCCAACAAATTGGTGATGACTATGTTAAAGGCCAGTTAAGGAACGAGCAGCGAGAAAGAACATCAATGTTAGACGCTCAAAACGAACAGTTAGCAGCACAAACGGCATCAGACAGAGCCGTTAAAATGGACCAAAGCGCAGAGTTACACGATCAGAATGTAGAAATTAAACAGGGTTCCATTAATAAAATGGAGCAAGCCAAGCAGAAACAATTAGCATTAGCGGCTACTCAAATGACTTACGAAGAGAGGCAACCGTTTTTAGCTGAAATTTTAAAGCAAACAAAAGATCCAATAATTAAAAAGAATCTACAGATTGTTATGGATATGGAGCCAGAAAAACAAGGCGAATCTTTATGGATGGCGGCCATGAACGATACCAATAAATCAGGAGAACAAAAAGCGTTTGAAGCTTTGATTGCTGACTTTTCACCAGAGGATCAAGTAAAAGCCCGAAAAATTAAAGTAGGTTTAAGGGGTAGAGCTATGAGTAACGCTGTTTTATCTGCAATACAAAGCGGTGATGTTCAAAATCTAGCTGATGCAAAAGCAACTATAAAAGGCGCTGAAAAGTTTGCTCGAGAGGCAGAACAATCGACTCGGGATTTGAGAAAATACAAAAAATAGACGTAGGGGTTAGAAATATAGATAAGGCAATAAAGGCGTTAGAAAGTGGCGCGGGTGTTGGTGCTATTGAAAAGTGGCTACCTTCGTTTAAAGCTGCATCAGTTGAACTTGATAACATTCAGGGGTTGATGGCTCTTGATGTTGTTGGGGCGACGACTTTTGGCGCGCTGTCAAAAGGTGAGTTAGATTTAGCTAAAAATGTAGCATTACCTACCGGGTTAGATGATGAAGAGTTAATGGTTTATTTAGGCAAAAAGAAAGCTGCACAAATAAAGTTAAGGGCTTACTTCAGCGAGCAGATACAGCACTTAGACCAAGGAGGAACTGTTGCAAGCTTTTTAAGAATGAAAGAAAGGGGTAACCCTCAACAACCAACAGCCGCTTCAAGTTCTGAATTTGCAGGCTTTAAGGTGGTTAGATAATGCCTATTGTAACAATACAATCCCCTTCAGGTGGTTCATTCCAAATAGACGCTCCTGAAGGTGCAACGGATGAGCAAATATTTAAGTTTGCACAATCACAGGGTTTAATGAATGAGCCTGAAAGTCAGCCACAGTTAAGGCCAGAACAAGCGGCGACACCAGCTAATCAAGACTTTATCCCAACTGAGGAAAACTTAGCTATACCGGCTCCAGGGTTACCCGAGCGCTCTTTTGCTGATCAGGCTATTGGCGCTGGTGAGGCGGCTTTAACAATGGCAACGGGTGCGACTGGCGGCATGGTTGGCGGTTTAGTTGGCGCAGTTGAAGGTATAGGGCGAGAGCTAGCAGGAGATATACCAACGGGTGAAGGTGCAAATATAATGGCTGAAAGGGCCAGTCAACTTACCTATGCGCCCCGAACTGAAGCAGGACAGGAAATTGTTAGCGATATAGGGGAGAAATTAAGCGTATTACCTCCCGTGTTAGGCACTCCATTAGCTAGTGTAAAAGGTCTTGGTACAGCAGCAAGGGCAAAGGTAACAAACACAAAAAGTCCTTTATTTAAAAAAATAGCTGAAGAGTCAACGGGAGATTTGCAAAAGAGTTTTGACAGGAGCCTTGACGACAGTAAATTTTCGCCTCGCGTGTTTGGGGTAGTAAAAGAAGCAAGGAAGCAAGGTTTTGATGATGCAACAACAACAATGATCGCTAATTCATCAAAGGTAGATAAGCGCAGAATGTTACAAATGGTCAACAAAATGGAGCAAGCACTAGGTGACGCAGAACTAAGAGCCACAATAAGACCAGCAGATATAGCGGGGGATTCGTTACTAAGAAAGATAAACTTTGTAAAGAGCAATAACAAGGCGGCTGGTGTGCAACTTGGGCGTATAGCTAAAAATTTAGAAGGTAAATCGGTTGATGTAAACGAGCCTATTAATAATTTTTTCAATAAAGCCGCTGATATGGGGATCACTTTTAATGACGATGGAGTGCCTAATTTTAAAGGTTCGCAGATAGACAGAATACCGGCAGACATGAAATTAGTGAACGATATTACATACAGGATAAGAGGACTAAGGGAGCCAGACGCATTAAAAGCTCATGAATTTAAAAAGTATATAGATAAAAAAGTATTCGCCGGCAAAAGGGATTCTAAAGGTCTTGACCATGACACCGAGTCGCTAGTTAAAGGGTTGAGGTCTGAAGTTAACGACTCATTAAGTAATAAGTTTTCAGAATATAAAGAGGCAAACAAAAGGTTTTCAGACACCGTACAGGCTCTTGATTCAATACAGGATGCAGCAGGTAAAAAGATTGATTTCTTCGCGCCTAATGCAGAGAAGGCAGTCGGCACAGTATTAAGGAGCCTTATGAATAACACTAAAGGCAGAGCTAACCTAATGAATGCAGTTGAAAACATAGAAGTGACATCGGCAAAATACGGGGGATCATTCGATGATAAAATACTTAGACAGATGCTATTTGCTGATTTACTAGATGATAGTTTTGGGTCAAGCGCTAAAACAGGATTAAGAAGCGAGTTGGCAAAGGGAAATGTTGATGCGGCTGTCGATATTTCGCAAATGTCAATCCCTGGCGCTATAGCATTAGGGGTAAAAACAGGAGCTAGAAAAATAAAAGGCATAAACCAGAAAAATCAAATTAAATCATTAAAAGCACTTTTACGCAATTAGGAGCCAAACAAAATGGCAAGAATATTAGACGCATTTTCCAAATTTTTTGATGGTAACGGGCAACCTCTAGTCGGGGGGTATGCAAAGTTTTTCATAAACGAAACAACAATAGCCGCCGATACATTTGACGATCCAGAAGAAACAATAGTTAACCCGGCAAAGGTGCCGTTTAATGCAGACGGTGGATTGTCACTTAATGCTTACGGCTCGATACTAATGACAGTTAAGATATACGACTCTTCTGATTCACAGGTTAGCTCTGAAGATAACGTAACACCTCGCGGTGGTTTAACTTCTGGTTTTGCTTATGCTAATTGGCTTAGTTCGGTGACATACGTTCCTTTCATTTCCATTGTGACTGGTAGTGATAATAATTATTACACACCACTACCAGGGCTATTCTGGAAGCGCATTAACCTTAATGAGTTTTGGGTGGTCACGGTAAATTATAATGTAGGGGCAAGAGTAATCTCCCCTACTAATTTAAAAAGGTATATTTGTGTAACCTCAAACGCAGGTAACGATCCCGTTTCAGATGCTACCGGCGTTAACTGGGAGCTTGACGAAGCCATATTAAATTTTGCTATAGGCAAGAGTTATGCTGTAGGCAACAAGTGCTTTGATGAGATAGACAGTCGCATTTATATCGCTCAAACAGCACAATCAGGAAACCAGCCCAGTTCAGACGGTGGCACTAATTGGTTACCTGCTGATGGCATAGTAACCAAGCCAACAAATGCTTCTCCAGCAGATTTGGCGGAGGACGTTTCAAGAACTCCAGTGCTAACAGGTGATAGCTATGCTGTAAGCGGAAGTTCAGTAGTACATAAATACTCACGTTTTGAAGTTTACTCAGATGTTGGACTGGCTACCTTAGTTTACAAATCAGACATAACAAGCGACTTGGAATCTCATATTGTCTCGGTACCACTGAATAGGGCGACAACTTATTATTGGCGTGTTGCTTACAGCGGTGAACGCGCAGGAACCTCCCTTTTTTCTGATGCAACTAGTTTCA
>JYMV01012146.1_pt1 | contig 10134 bp, 5 predicted proteins | sample 338911 | NCBI WGS metagenome assembly JYMV01 (sample SAMN03354496, study PRJNA234377) | hydrothermal vent metagenome | biome: Deep sea; feature: Hydrothermal plumes at the Eastern Lau Spreading Center, Western Pacific Ocean; material: Seawater | place: Tonga | collected 2009 | depth 2000 m m
ATCAACTGGACGAGCTGACTTGCTATGACCGCACAGCACCAAAAGAAGTCTTAAACCGATTGACCGGCATAGACATCGCGATCAGCAACAAGGTAATACTGAACGAAGAAACACTGGCTAAATTGCCTGACCTGAAATTGATTTGCGTATTGGCAACTGGCACCAACAACGTGGACAAGGCCGCAGCTGAGAAATTCGGTATCTCAGTTAGAAATGTCGAGGCTTACGGTAGCGACAGCGTCGCACAACATACCTTGATGCTGACCCTTTTCCTGGCTGGACAGCAACCACGCTACCAAAGGGAAGTAAGAGCACAAGCCTGGCAAAAAAGCTCTCAATTTTGTTTACTGAATTACCCGACACTGCAACTTAGTGGTAAATCAGCAGTAATCGTTGGGCAGGGAGAATTGGGTAAGCGAGTGGCCCGCTTGTTTGAGGCACTTGGTATGAACGTCAGCTTCTCGGCACGGCCTGGCAACAACAATGACTCACGCCAGCCATTGGCGACACTGGTGGAATCTGCTGACGTCATCAGCCTTCATTGTCCGCTGACATCGGATACGACCGAATTAATCAATGCTGACTTGCTGGCAAAAACCAAACGCGGCTGTTTATTGATCAATTGTGCTCGCGGTGGTTTGTTAAATGAACCGGATGTGCTCAATGCATTGCGTGAAGGCACCCTGGGTGGATTGGGGGTCGATGTATTGAATCAGGAACCGCCTCGGGACGGTCACCCTTTCCTGGACGCCTTGCAGGAAGATCTTAACCTGATTATCACACCCCACCACGCCTGGATCAGTCCCGAAGCGAGACAAACTGTAATCAACAAGACAGCCGAAAACCTTGCTCAGTTTCTTGCTGGCGATCGCGGACGATAAGCGATCAGGACGTTACCTTCACGCTGACTGAAGCGGTTATACCCGGATCCGACCAGGATCATGCCGCTGCCGGCAGAGATTGTGTGTGCATCAAGGGAACCACCATGCCCTTCAATGCCATTGCTGCCTGTAAAAGGCAAGGCAGTATCATGAATACCAAACAATTCACCATCTTCACCATTGAACAAATAGAGTCTGCCATCAACTGCGCCCGCTATCACAACACCATCAACGACCAACGGCATCGCTGAGAAACCGAAACGACTGTCACAGTTTTCCACCCGCACTTGACGACCTTGATCACAGGCTGGCGATGCCGAATAAGACCAGGCCGGTTCTCCGTCGCTTAAATTAAACGCATAGACACCGGGAAATCGCTCAGGGTTTGGATAACCACCTGGATCGCTGATAGGGAGAAAAACGCGCTCCCCATCATGCGCGATGCCCCAGTGATTGCCGCCTAATGCACCGCCCTGGCCAACGCGTTGCTGCCAGATGACGTCGCCATTTTCTGGATTTAACGCCCACAAATGACCAGACTTCTGCCCCGCAATCAGTCGTTGCTCACCTGTCGACATTGTGATCAGTGCCGGCGCACTGCCAAAATCCCAGTCTTTTCGTATGCTCTCACCCGATGAAGGACAGTTGGCTCCATACTCGCGGCCAGTACACGCCATATTCCAGACATCGTTAGCTACTGCCTGAAACTGCCAGATCACGTTTCCCGTATCGAGATTCAGTGCAATAAAAGCATTACTGGTCTGTGTTGCAGGCAACGATGTATTTTCACCGGTAGTGATATAAAGTTGACGACGTTCAGGGTCGATAGAGGGGCTTGCCCAGACAGGGGCTCCCGAAGGACCCCGCAGGCGGATCCCTGCTGCATTACGTTCACCTGTATACGCTGCAGGTGGCATGGTCACATACCGCCAGATCTCTTCACCACTCATGGCGTCAATTGCGATTACACCACCTCTACCATCACAACATTCGTGCGTATCCAGTGCACCACGCTGAACGCCAGAAGCGGATACCGGAATAAATATTGTTGATTCAAAAATTGCAGGCGCACCAGTCAATCGCGTGTGCATTCCCTCATCCAGTGCACCGCTGAGAATCCATTCACGCTCTCCGCTCAGCGGGTTGATGGCATGCACTCGTGCCCGCTCATCCGTCACGTACAGTCTCGCCCGACCATCCGGCAGATCATCAGCAAGAACCATTGAACTTCGCAATGAAGCACCTGCATCATAGTGCCACTTAATACAACCCGTACTGACATCTATTGCATAAACACGTCTGTCCGAAGCAGCTGGATAAAACACGGTATCTGCTGTAATGACGGGAGAAGAGCGTAACCCGCCAATACCTGGAAAAACGATTGTCCATGCGATTTCAAGGTCATCAAGAGACTGTGCCTGTAGCCCACTCTGCGTAGCGGATAGATTTCTACCAAACGCAGAGTCTCCCCCAGGCCCTGGCAATGAAATAGTATCAAGGTTAATACCCATTTGATCAGCATGGCACTGATTACTTGCAATCCAGCTATCAGAAACCGGATCTCTGGCCAAATGATCAACCAGCACGGCCAATTGAGACTCCGTTAGCGATTGCCCCTGTGCCGACATCACACCAGCAGTCAAGGCAAATCTCAGATCATCTGCTGACATAGTGTTGAGGGAAGCCAGGGACGGTGCACGTGGGTCTCCGCCCTCATGACAAGTGGCACAATTTTGAGCGAATAACTGTTCGCCTGAGCCTTGTGTAGTGTCATTTTGATTGCCAGTGCGCTCCCCCGCCGGTTGCGCCTGTACAGGGAAATTAACAATGCTCATGATGAGCACTGAGATGGCAGCAAGCCATAATCTGTGTCGCATTACGCCCATCCTGTTATTTTCATTTTATCGATGCGTTGTTGCACTAACAGGCAGTGTTGTTAATTACCTGGCACCAGACAAGAGAGATGCGGTGAACGGCGCATAATACACTGTTCAACCGCAAATCCGGATATGTTTTCAAACCCTCATCATGATCCCAGACGGTAACGCAGTTTCACAACAAACGTGTCTACGACCGGGTCTGACCAGGATTCCTGCAACAATCCCGGGTAGTCGTCAGTCAGCGTACCGGGAATGTTGCCGCCACGGGTATAGACGATAAACAGGTCAGACAACGGTGCTATTTCCCAGCGATAGCGAGCCTGAAACGTCAACCGGCTGATGCTGAAATCATGATTAAGATTGTCGGGTTTAGCCACATGATACAGTTCTTCTATCTGATTGGGGTTTACCTGATAGTAACTGTCTTCAGATGCTTTGAGACCGGTCCACTGCAAACCGATGCGCAATTGCTGAAACGCATTGACGAAATAGTCCATGGTCAGCTTGGGTGCCCACTGCGTCGCTTCGTACTTGGTGTAGTTGCCATTACCACGGTAAACCAGCAATCCTTCCCTGTCCGTGTACTCAATGTCAGCATTGAAAGAAAAATTGTCCACGGGTCGATAACTCACACCTGCGGAAGATTTTGTCCAGGCTTCACCCAGGACTTCAGAGTCAGCATCCAGTCCCAGACGATAGACAATCTGCTGCGAAGGATCTGATTCCCAGTCAGTAACAAACTGCCAGCGCCCAGGCACATAGAAATCACCACTGCCACGACCCAGGCGGTCATCTACCCTGCGATGATAATATCGCAGACTGGCCGAGTAGGTATGGTTATTCAAGAAAGTATATTCTCGCGTCCCGAAAATCCCCTGGCGCACAAAATCTTCATTACTGTTCCACTGATTAAACAGAAAAATACTGGTATTCCGGGTTCGCAATCCGGGCACATTTGACTCATCGCGCACATAGTTATAATCAAAGTGCATCAGGTCATTTCGAGTGAGAAAACCCAAAGTATTCAAATCCAGCTCATCATCATGGTAGCCAGCCGCTATACGGTGCATGCGACCCCGTTGCGGCAAGTAGATCAGGTCGGCTATGGCACCATTACCCGTCACACCATTGACATCACTCTGCATCACCTGGCCATCGAAAATCCATTGGGCATTTGGTGAAAAATAATGCACGTCAATACCATTCACGCTGGCATCAAGCTCGGGGTGTGAAACATCCGTCCCCATCCATCCGATAGAACGGCGACCGGCATTACTGGCATCTTCATACAGTAAACGGCCAACCAGAAAATCACGTCCCGTCGCCTTCAGTGCAACACGGTCACCGTTGACATCGGTACCACGAATTTCCATATCATCTTCCATGGCGACCAGCGTTCCGTAGCGCAAATTACCATTCTGACCCGTCAGTTTTACCGCACCCAACAAGTCAGAGGGGGCTGTTATGTCAGTAGCCAACGCACTGACGCCTGCAGGCACATCAAAAATTGCCGGGCTACCAATTCTGCGTGTGTTAAGCATGGTTGTCGGACCGCCCGGGCCACGCGCGCTGACATTTCTGGGAGACGTCGAAAACACGTCCTGCCCTTCCAGAAAGAAGGCACGTTTTTCAGGGAAAAAGACTTCATAGGCAGTCAGGTTTACTACCACATCATCGGATTCCACATTGCCAAAATCCGGATTCAGACTGGCTGACAGCTGGGTATTCGTTGAAGGGCGCCAGAAAATTTCGGCACCGACACGCATCTCAGTGTCATCGCGGACAGCGTCATGCGTGGCAGAGACATAGGGGTAGTAGGTAATCTGTCGACGGGGCTCGATATCCTGAAGATTAAAGCGCCGGAACGAGGAAATATATTCATTAGCGGTGGATGGCAATGGGGGTGATGACCAGGTTTCATTTAAGTGCCCGACCTGGCGCTCTGTGTACACACCAATTTGTCTTGTATCTGCCGCAGCCTGCGGCAAAGCCATCATGGACCAGGGGATAAAAAATTCTGCAGTCCAACCGCCGTCTACGACAGCTGTTCTCGCATCCCAAGGACCATCCCATTGCATGTTGAGCTGTTTTTCTGCCAGGATGGTACCATCTGTTTTAGAATCCCCAAGATTGACACGCATGAAATAGCCGTAGCGCCCATCGCCCGAAGCATCAATACCAACTACAAACCCGTCTCGTTCCAGCCTGGTATCACGCGGTGTCATGCGAGCAACCAGAGACTCCTCCGGCTGGTGATTCATGACCCCCACATAAACCCCTTGTTCTGTATAAAAAATTCGGGTTTCTGTCTGGTAAGCACTTTCCGCCAGCGTGTCCGGTGTAATCACCCGCATGCCATCGTAAGGCGTAATTTGCTGCCATACAGCCTCAGACAGTACCCCGTCTAACTCAAATCGCAGATTCGATTCTTCGAACCGGGCCATTTGTGTTAACGGGATAGTTCCAGTGTCCTGGGCAATGCTGAGTGCTGACAACGGTAAAAGCATAGATGCCAGGCAAAACGAACGAACCCCGTCTGGGCTGATGCCCGACTTCCGAGACAACGCGTATACCATGTGGGTACCCTCTCCGCCGAAGCCGTAAGCAAATCCCTTAACCTGCCCAGCCCCTGATTTTGGTTATCATTATTTTATTGACCAATCAGGTTTTCCAATCAGCCCGATTGATGAACCGGACTATAGCCACAACAGTGAGCTTTAGGCGAGCGTTCGCTACAATTCGTTACATCAGCAAATCAGGATAGATCTTCCGCGACCCAGAACCAACGCAACGATTCAAAGGCGGTGCTGAGAGGAAACACAGCCCTGTTATTAATGTGATCTACGGTATTTTCCGGTGTTAACTCTGCCTTTGCAGCAACGATAAATGTTGATAAATCCAATCTGGGGGAGGACGATTCCGGTCTGCCATTTACATTCTTGACTGACTGTTTAACCCAGTCCAAACAACCAAAATCCGGTTGATATTGCGTCTTTGCTCGCTCATGAACCCAGATTCCCCGGGCCTGGTTGTAATGATATTGCGGTAACAGATTGATAGCCTCATCGGCTAACATTTCAAGTGCCGTAAGGATGTAGTCGATCACGGATTCATTCATGAAATACGTAAAGTTAATTCTCACCCAACCTGGCCTGAGTACAGTATCTCCCGCTTGCATGGCTCCAAGCAATTGCAGGCTTTGCTGCTTATTGATACCCAGTAAATGGTGCGCATAAGGTCCCGCACACGAGCAGCCTCCTCTCGCTTGAATACCAAAAAGATCGTTTAGCAAAGCGACGATAAAGCCATAATGCAGTTGCTTGCTGCGGTGCCAAAATCGCAATGAGAGAATTGGCAAACGCGGGTTTTCACTATCACCAACGATTTCAATGCCCGGGTGCTGCTTGAGCCTTGAGATAACCCGTTGCGCCAATGCCAATTCTGTTGATTTTATTTCCTCCATTGCTAATTGAGAGCGAATAGAAAATACCAGTCCAGCCCTGACTGATTCTAGAATTGCAGGGGTGCCACCTTCCTCTTTTCGCTCGAGATCATGCAGATACTCATGACTGTCTGGCGAGACAAATGAAACAGTTCCGCCCCCCGGCATACCAGGCCGTGTATTACGAAACAGATCACTCTTAGCAATCAAAAGGCCCGGCGTACCTGGCCCTCCAGGTAATTTATGCGTTGAGATGAAAACAGCATCAATGGCAGGGTCTCCACTCATATCAATTGGGCAATATGCTGCGGCTGCCGCGTAGTCCCAACAGGCCAGAGCGCCATTTTCCTTTAATATTCTGGTAATACCTTTTACGTCAGTCAAAATGCCGGTGACGTTGGAAGCTGCTGAAAAGCTACCCACAAGCAGTGGTCTGTCAGCAAACTCTTTAAGTCGTCGTGAGAGCTCAGTGACGTCAATCTGACCATTTTTGTTAAGTGGAATGGAAATAACGTCTGCCTCAGATTCACGCCAGGGCAACTCGTTGGAATGGTGTTCATAAGGACCGATAAAAACTACTGGTCGATTTGCCTCTCTTGTATCCTGCGACGGACCAGTAAAGCTCCCCCCTTTCTCCAGGCCCAATAGCTGAATCAAACGGTTGATCGCAGCCGTCGCACCAGAACCACAGAACACGACGCGGTCATTCGCAGAGGCGTTCACTGCCTCTTTTATCATCTGCCGTGCAGCTTCTCGCCAGGCAGTGGTATGGGAACCTGTGAAGCTAGATTCGCTGTGCGTGTTCGCATAGTACGGCATCACCTGCTCCTGAAGTATCTTTTCCACTGCTGTGAGTGATCTGCCTGAGGCTGTGTAATCGGCATAAACCAAAGGTTTAACACCAAATGGTGTCATTATCGTGGTATTTGAACCTATTTCATTGTCAGCTATCCATTGAGCCATGACATGGGACTGTTTGGGCAGATCAGACATACACCCTCTCTCCAGTTAAAGAATCAGACAGTTAAAGAGCCAGGGCATAGCATAAAGAATAGCCAGCGAAACATTATCCCTCTTTGTTCCCTTTATGATAAATATTTCGGCATTTTGTTTCAAAATCTACAAAAATTAAGGTATTTTGTTCTGACAATAATAACCGGGGGGACATGACCTTGAAGATCGACAAAACAGATAAAAAATTACTTTCTATCATGCAAGAGGACGCCAGTCGGTCAGTGGCTGATCTGGCTGATCAATGTGCCATTTCCAAATCTGCCTGCTGGCGACGTATACAAAAACTTGAAGCCGCAGGAGTCATCAAACAGCGCGTCACCTTACTTGATCCCAAAAAGATCGGCCTGGGGTTGACTGTCTGGATCAGCATACGGACGAATCAGCACAATGCTGAATGGGCTGATAATTTTAGTCATGTTGTACAAGACGTATCTGGTGTACTGGAAGTCTATCGGTTAGGCGGGCAAATAGACTATCTGATAAAGGCTGTTGTAGCTGACATGCACGACTACGACAACCTGTACCAACAGTTGATCAAAGCTGACCTGTTTGATGTGACAGCCAGCTTTGTCATGGAGGAGATAAAATTTACATCGGTGCTGCCGGTATAACTGGAAGAATGAGCCTAGAGGGGGTTTCTGCACCAAAATGCAAGGTGTTCTCAGGCACTGGTGTAACTCGTGGCGTCGCTCTTGCATCAGCAAAGTTCAACGTCAAACGGATACGATGCCCTTCCCTGAAAACATTTGAGATCATGTAAAAGTCAAATGCCAACTCTACAGGCTTTCCGGGCTCCAGCATCTCCTGCGAATCCTCTGTGAACGGGTGATAAGGTAACCCAAGGTTATTATAAGGTGCCGGTTCCGTGGCACGAAGCGAGGCTCTTAGCCGGCCCTCGACTGTGTAATACGTCGCTGTGCCGTCAGGTGCGATGTCATCAATTCTGGCTACTACATCAGTGTCATTGGCTGTACTGGATAACCACAAGTGCAACACCGGATGTCCGGTAATCTGTACATCACGAGCCAAGGGTTCCGTCGTGAACTGCAGCCCTTTTTCCCAGAAATTCTCATTACTAATGTCATAATCAACTTTGGCAGTCAAAGTGCCGCTACCGCCAACGGACTCACGTGTCAGTCCTTCAGGAGTCAGGTTAAACGCTGTCAGATTCTGTTGCGGAAGAGGCCAGGTCTCTGCTGTTTTCCACCCTGGCAAACCAATATCAGTGTCGTTAAGGTTATACGTATAATAGGTTACCGGAGCTTCTTCCATCACACCATTATCAATACCTTTAAGCCAATGATCAAAAAAGCGCAGCTCTTCAGTCAATATGTCAAAGCCGGTTTGGTTCATGACTGTTGTCCAGTCACAATGCGTAGCAGGCCCAATGACAAATTTTCGGGGATTGCTCAGATTGTTGAATGTAAATGCCGGGCCATACCCTGGCCCCTCTTCATCAAGATTAGCCGCACCATAAATAGCGATACCTGACGCCTCGATTATGTCCTTAAAGCGGTGCGGGCTGCTTTGTAACCACCACTGGTTGTTAAAATTCTCTGCAATACTGTCACGAAACGGTGTGTATCCAGCCGTTTCAATATTGTCAGCGTGTGATTCAATCGCAGCATCAAGAAGAACATGATCATCATCTCCATCCACGGGAACTGCAAGTCGATCCCGGGCTTCCCGTTCACCACCACGCATCAGTCGCGTTGGCACATCCTTAGACGGTGCCATACCTCCAAAGCTGGCAAAAGGATAAATGTCCCACTCACAACTCATGGGAAACACAGCTTTCAAACTGGGAGGCGCAACTGTGAGCGCCTGCATCTGGCTCCCCCCGGTTGCTGAGCATCCCCACATACCAATATCACCGCTACTCCATGGCTGTGCTGCCAACCATTCAGTAATATCATAGGCATCCCATTTTGCGTGCTCCTGCCACTCTCCCCGGTTATAACCTTCGTTAGTCCCGAAGCTGGCGAAAAGTCCGCGAAAGTCAGCGACTGCAACCACATAGCCGTGCGGAAGCAGACGCAACGCTTTACCCGGATAATTCTCTCCTGTTAGCCCTCCCGCGTAATTACGTCGATGGTAAGGGGTATGCATCCATAACACTGGCAATGGTTCGGTGACCACATTGCCGTCATCGGTGGGGCGAAACACATCAATAGCGATTTGTGTACCATCACGCATCGGGATGTAGCGAGAAGCCAACTCATAACCATTATATTTTTCTTCACTATAGCCCTGATAATGGCCAGGGTAAGAATGCATCTCCTGTGCACTTGAAATAGCATCTGGAGAGCCGGGTATGTGATTGTCTGAGCCAGTGACTGATGGAGCAGAGTCCGGCTGACAGGCCCCGAGCCCAAGAAAAGCCATCAGCACCGCTGTTGCAGCCTGACGTTTCAACCAACTGATTCGTTTCATATCGTCAGTCATGCTCCCTCCATATCCCAAATTGGTTATCCCTGAATTACCTGCTACATTTCACATCATGCATCACAGTCGCCAGGCAATGCTTCACTGATCAGACCAGTGGTAAGCAATCTGCGCTGAATGCTTTTCAGGAAACGATCAATGGCAGGAAACTCTCGGGAATGACAGAGCCAAACACATCATCCACCATCGCTGGCAAGGATAAACTGCACGTACCTACTCTTTACCCACCAGACCTGGCACAGCTTCTGTTATTAAAACAGCAAATCCAGCATTACGATCAAAGCAATCGCCTTGATCTCAACCAGGTACAAAGCAAACAACTTGCGACTCTGTTTGAGCACGCCTATCGCCATTCCACTTTTTGGCACACCAGGCTATCAGAGGCCGGATATCCCACAGTACAAGACCCATTCAAACTCCTTCAGTCCTTACCCGCATTAACCCGGACAAATCTGCAGCAGGATTTTGTTGC
>JYMV01007189.1_pt1 | contig 10133 bp, 10 predicted proteins | sample 338911 | NCBI WGS metagenome assembly JYMV01 (sample SAMN03354496, study PRJNA234377) | hydrothermal vent metagenome | biome: Deep sea; feature: Hydrothermal plumes at the Eastern Lau Spreading Center, Western Pacific Ocean; material: Seawater | place: Tonga | collected 2009 | depth 2000 m m
ACGATTCTAGTATGGGATTTTGCCGTTTGTTATAGATCCAACTTATTGGAGGTTACTTTTTTGGGCGTGGTGACGCAACCTTTACCCGTTTTCCCAATGGAGAAAAAGCTCTAATTGACGGTGGTCGAAAAGTACCTAAGTTTTTTAAATTATCGGTCCCTTTCTGAAAATAGGGGTATTGGAAAGCTGAATCCTCTGTTATTGAGCCAGCCAGATAACAATCATGGTAAAAGTTTAGTTGGAATTATGCGTACCTTGTGACAACAATCAGTTTGACTTATTAGAAAAGAACGCGAATAGTAATTTCCTGATATAATGATCCGTCGGAGGAACATCGAGATATCATTTACTGGAGACATTGGTGTGGAAATCGAATCACTTATCGCGACAACTAGGGAGCATTTGTGGATGGAAGCCAAATATCTAGCAGTGCTGAATTTCTAGACAGGGTTAAACTCAAAGCCACCATATTTTTAGTTGGGGAAACAGAACTTGTATAGTTAGCCAGCCGATATGGTTTTAAAGCAATATATGAATCGCGCCATTGCAAGATCCTATGAACAGATCGGCTAGGTACCATCTAGGTGAAGGCAAATGGAAAGAAATATTGGCTATTTTATTGAATATAGTGTTCAAGGGTAACCTAACCCTCGTTTTTTCTTGACAGTAAGCCATTGTCAAAGTACAATTTGCGCTTCTTTAAGCTTCCAAAAGTTAATTCTGTATAGTTTAAAAGGCAGGTTCTGATGGATTTGATCAAGCTCGAAGACTGGTCAACGTCCGATATCATAGAAACCGTTGATAGTGCAATGGCAATTAAGAGTGCACCAGAAAACTATACGAATTCCATGAATTACCATACTTTGACTCTCCTTTTTCAAAAAACATCGACGCGTACACGTTGTGCTGGGGAAATCGGTATGATGCGTCTTGGTGGCAACTCGGCCTATCTTGATTGGAGATCGACCAACTTTGCGCTGGCTGATTTGCGGGATGAAATGCAGGTCTTGTCGTCTTATACAGACTTAATTCTGGTTAGATTTTTGTTGCACAACGAGTTGATCGAAGCAATGGAAGGTGCTACCGTACCAGTAATTAATGGTTGTTGCGATCGTTACCATCCAACACAAGCAATTGGAGACTTGATGACAATAAAGGAGCAATTCGGTCGGTTTGAAGGGGTTAGGCTAACGTATGTCGGTGTACACAATAACATCTGTAATTCACTGATTTCGGCTGGGATGAAAACGGGAATGCAAGTTACCGTCGTTACTCCAGAATTAAACCAGGCAGCGGAAGACCCCGATTTGCTATCGCAAGCAATACAAGCAGGAACTTGTGCAATTTCTGATCAGTTACAGGACGCCGTGCAAAACAGTGACGCCATTTACACCGATACGTGGATCGATATGGAGTATTTTCTTGATCCCTCATATGAGGAGGAAAAAAAACGGCGTATTGCTCAATTTATACCTTACCAAATTAACAAGGATTTGCTGAAAGATCAAGATGTCTTGGTAATGCATTGCTTGCCAGCGCACCATGGTTACGAGATCTCAACAGAAATGATTAGGGACCCAAGATCAATTGTCTTTGACCAAGCAGCGAACCGAATGCCTAGCATGCAGGCAATCATGCTGAAACTGGTTCAAGCTGACGGTTGATTATGTCACGTCGTTAAGCGTAAAAACACTTCTTCGATGGTCGTTTCTACGGTACGCATCTCTAAAAGTTGCCAGCCTTTGGCAATAATGGTGGATGAAATCTCAGATCTCGAATCGGTATCGGCTGGGTAGCTTACCCGGTAGATTGAATCCCGAATGTCAATTACATCTACTCTTGGGATTTCCGCTAACGTTGATTCTATTTCCATCGCGTTGCCCTGTATTTCCAAATCCAGCACGTTAGCGTTATTAAAGCTGGTTTGCGTGCTGCTATCTCGCTCAATTGAGCTTACTCCCCCATTCGATAATCGGATATCACCAGCAATTTCACCTTCGTTGATAATGATAACTCTCTCACACGTTAGGCTTACCTCGGCCAAAATGTGTGTGCTGAGAATGATTGTCCGATCTTTGCCAAGTTCCTTAATCAGTTCGCGGATCTCAATAACTTGTCGCGGATCCAGTCCTGATGTCGGTTCATCAAGAATGATAACGTCCGGATCGTGAATCAGTGATTGGGCCAATCCAACTCTTTGGCGGAATCCCTTAGAGAGTTGTCCGATAATTTGATGCCGCCGATCTTCTAAACCACACGCGTTCACCACATAATCGATACGGATTTTCAGCTCTTTTTGTGGAGTCCCTTTGATCTTTGCCACGTATTTTAAGTAACCATGTACAGTCATTTCGGGATATAGTGGGACGTTTTCAGGCAGATAACCGACTCTTTTCCGAACTGCCAACGAATCGAAAAAAACGTCATGGCCCGCGACAATAGCCTGGCCGCTACTTGGTGGCATAAAGCAGGTTAGAATTCGCATGGTAGTGGTTTTGCCGGCTCCGTTTGGACCGAGAAACCCAATTATCTCACCTCTTCCAATGTGGAAGCTAATCCCTTTTAGTGCAGTAAATGGGCCGTAATTTTTGGTCAGATTTTCAACTTCGATCAACTGCTTTTCCTATTTCATGCTTGTGAGGCGTTGGCCTTAATTGGAATTTCGATTGTTACCTTGGTGCCTTGTCCAAGTATACTCTCAATTCGCATCTCTCCGCCATGTTGATCAATAATCCGTTTAGAGTTTGCTAAACCAAGACCAGTTCCTTCAAGTTTGGTAGTAAAGAACGGTTCAAACACACGCTCTAAATCCGAGGGAGGGATTCCCGTACCATTGTCGGAGACGCACATGCAAACCTGATCCCCATTTTTCTCCGTAGAAATCTCAATTTCTCCGTCACTTGGTTGAGCCGCCATGGCGTTGAGTAACAAGTTTATAATCACCTGTTTAATCTTGTCATAGTCAAACAAAACTGGTCCGACTGCCGAATCGTAACTCTCGATCAATGAAATCTTATGATGCTGTAAATTGGCTTCCATCAGACTAGCAATTTCCCGAAGAACACGTTGGAGGTCGTATTTTTCTAGTTTAAGTTCTTCCGGTTTAGCAAAATCCATTAGTCCTTTAACGATAAGATCAATTCGTTCTATTTCCTCAAGAATGTATTGCTGAGACTGATGGCGCTTTGCTTCCGTTAGACTTGGTTTTCGCAACATTTGTGTCAACATACGCATAGATGATAAAGGATTCCGAATTTCATGAGCGAACGATGCTGCCATTTTACCGGCTGTGGCAAGTCGTTCAACTTGGATTAATTCATCTCGCGAATTCCGGAGATCTACGGTCATTTGGTTAAAAGCGGCTGTCAGGTTTCCAATTTCGTCCTGAGTAGTAACTTCACATTGAATGTCCAAATTTCCACCTGCAACACGATTAGTAAAAGCAACCAAGTTACTAATTGGGCTACTCAAGTTTTTCCCAATCAGGTAGCTGATAAAGATGACCAGAAGAGCCCCACTGCCAGCAACACCAATCATCAATGAAATCGCCTGCCGCTTGGCCTCAGCTATTTTATCAATTGGACGCATCAAACAGTAAAGCCGACCATAGGGTTGTAGATAGTAAATAACCTTGTAGGGTTTGTCAGCAACAGTGACATTTTTTAAAATAAATTCATCACCAGATTCGTCTTTAAGTCGTTTCTGAATCTGGTGAAACTTTAGATTAGTAGCTAGGTGGGGAAGAGCCTGATTAGTTTGATCTGTAATCGTCGAACTGTTAATAGTGCCGTCTTGACCGAAAACAACAACTTCGGCGCGGTATGCCCTTTTTACCTTCTCCGGTTCGTATATGTAATTGGTTCGCACAATGGCTTCCAACCATTCCCGTGTTTCCAAGCTAAATTGCTCATCATATTTTCGATCGAATAGCGATATTGTTACGATTGGGATTACAAAAATGATGACCGTAAAAAGTAACACAAAGGGTAAAGTAATCTTTGTCTGAATACCAAATCTATGCATTATACACTTATTTCAAATTGATTTGAATTTGTATACGTGATATGCTAAGCTGAGGTCGCATTGATTAAGTCAAAACATGGAAGCCTGTAGTGCAAAAGCTATCGATTGTTATCCCCATTTATAACGAAGTGAAAACACTAAATGAAATACTGAGCCAAATACGAGCAGTCGAACTTAAGTTGGAGAAGGAAATCATTCTAGTCGACGATTTTTCAACTGACGGAACACGCGATATTCTCAAGGAGATTGAGGATGTGGACGATCCATTAGTTCAAGTGCTCTACCATCCAGTAAATTGTGGGAAAGGCGCCGCTTTGCGAACAGGTTTCCAAGCTGCTACAGGAGATTTGACAATCATTCAAGATGCTGACCTAGAGTATGACCCTCAGGACTATCCGAAGCTTATCCAGCCGATCATCGATAATCAAGCCGACGTTGTTTATGGGTCCCGATTCACCGATGGCATGCAAAAGGGGCTGCGTATAAGCTACATCGCTAACAGATTTTTGACATTTCTTTCCAATTTACTTACCGGCTTGTGGATTAGTGATATGGAAACATGCTACAAAGTGATTAAGACTTCAATTCTGAAAGAGATTCATCTTACATCTGATCGATTTGGAATTGAACCGGAGATTACAGCAAAACTAGCAAAAAGAAAATGCCACCTCGTTGAAATTCCAATTAACTACAGGGGGCGACCATTTGATGAAGGCAAAAAGATTAGCTGGAGAGACGGCGTTGCCGCAATTTTTCATATTATCCGGTTCCGATTTATGGATTAGCTTTCCTTTCGACTCCTCTTTTCGTACCCAAATTCAATATTTGCTTCTTCAGCCGCGTTTACCAGTTCCTTGACAATGACCATTGTCAAGTTAGCAAGGTTTTGTGAAAATACTCGGTTTGTCCGTTTTGAATCGGACGATTCGCGATAGCGGTCACCTTGTCTGGTTTCTGACAGTCGATGGTTCGCCATACCCATTGCTGTTGCTACAAGCTCGGAGGAAACAGTCAATACCTCTCCAGTCTCCAATGTTTCTAAAATCGCCTCCGATTTAATTTCCTCGATCGGTTGTCCAGATAGAAATGCTTCCTGAGTAATGGCAACCTCTTCCATGATTTGCTTTGCGGCTGTTTGCTCGGCAATTTTTTTTGAGCCGATAACAGGTTCTGGCGTTGTGTAGCTCTTATCTCCGTATTCTACTGTTATCAGCCAGCCTGGTTGGTGAGAAGAGCCACACTGCGTAGCTTCATAGGTTGGAGGATCAATACCTCTTAGTTGGCAATGTTGCTGCAATAAGCCTTTATAATTTTGGTCGTCGGGATTGTTTTCTGACATCAAAGCTATCCTAATACATATTGAAACTGAAGACCTCTCCACCACATTCTACTGAAAATTGCATGGGAGATCAAACGGTTACTCCAAGTTTACATCATAGGGCTCTTTGATGTAAAGCGGATCTTAGTTTCCAATCCTTTAATTCAAATTGCACACGAGAGGAAAAGGGAAATACTATTCTGGTTCAGAGATTCGAATAGATTTAATCTGCCGGCAACTCGGTGGTCTGGTCACTGAATTTTATGAATTCTATATCTACCAGTGTATCCGTACCATCGCGTCCAGATACCTTATCCATGATAACGTATTTCCCTTCAATTTTCCGTAAATCAAAAATAGTGTAATCAGCGTAGTTTCCCTTAAAAACAGCCGTATCTATTCCTTTACCACCATCCAACCTGTTATTCCCACTATTTCCCTGTAGTGTGTTAGCCAAACCGTTTCCCACCAAATGAGAATTGTCCGTTCCTGTCAGGGCAGCATGGATCAAGTATTGTGACTTATAAGTATACTGAAGTTGAGGTTTCAAGGATAAGTAAAATATACCACTGAACCTAGGATGGATTTTGGCGGTGTAAGTTAAATGTTCCGAGAAAAATCTTGTTATTAAATTATAACCAGCTGGATCGCCTGATTGTAGCGCTAAGCGAGTATTATGTTGGTATTTGCCCCACCAGGACTCGACGGTTCCATCTCGATCATCTGCCCATAGTCCATAATAAACACCTGCCACGGTGGCGTAATATCCCTGAGCTGTGCTATTACTGTCTGTTGCAGTCCAAGTCCAGATACCAGTTGACCGTGCGCTGTTAGCCGAAGTTTGAATCTCAGATTGATAGTCAGGTAAGGAGGGGATAATCCCATATTTTTGAACTAAGTGCAGAATATCTTTGAAACTGGTATCTTGTCGGTCAGGGGGATTATTAGCATAATCTATCGATCCCTCAACAAAGAACTGGGTGGCATGCAGATTCTGACTGGCAAGATTCAAATCTGCTAAAGAGAACTCTTCAAAGGCATGTTTCCTACTAGATTCATTATTGAAAAACAGTAGGGAAGCACTACGATTCGCCATCGCGTTAGCAACAACAGATTTGTTTCTGCCATAGGTTGAGTCTGGAACATCTGTCAGATAGAATTCCAGAATATCGCGGGCGCGAATGATTTGTTGATCACTAACTTCTGACTGAGCAAAAATATGAATCGGTTTACCATTAGGAGCGATTATTTTGGTGTATCTTGAAAAAATTGATACCAGTATTGGATCAACATAGCTGGGTACAGGAACGACCCTGTTACTTGTGACAGAGATGTTTATATTATCCGGCATGATTATCTCTGTAGGCTGATCATCACAACCTACAAAAAGAAGCATAATACCAAAGATTAAACCTGCCCGTATCTTCAACCTTTTATCCCACAACATAGATTTTTCAGGGGTAAGTCAGTTAACGCCCAACATGCCGACATTAAATCATTTTATCATATTATTTGGTGTTACATTTATAAAATTATCCGGCTATTGTTATCATAACATGTTGGCAAAGATCGCAGACTTTCTACAATTTGAATTTTTGTTGCATTTCCAGAGCCAATTAAAGACAATAGGATTAAGCTGTTATCTTTGCGTCTACAACCTTCCATATTGCAGTTTTCAGGGTGTAGTTTGGTCTCGATTTATATTAATTTGGGTTACTATGAAAGAACATAAAAAACTTTTAACAATAAATAATAGATATAGTAGGAAACGAGGGGTTCTCAAACTGACAATTTCATTGTGCTAGTATTCAATTGCATATAATATAATTGGCGTATAACATATTGTTATGTCGAAAAAGGATGTAATCTGTTTTGATGTAATTAAAACATCACTAATCTAGTTAACTAATCAGTGAACTGAAAAAATCGCAGGAGCTAGGAAAACACCGCGGTTGGACACATTCGAGAATCACCATGCTCTTGCTCCCAGCTATTTTAACCATAGCACCATATTATCTTCAAAATAATACTTTTAAGTTGACGGACTTACTTATAATAGAAAACCTGAGTCAGCTAAAAATGATACTTCCTTTTATACCGCGGGATTAATTGGATACGCAACCCACTTACAGATAGATAGAATCTTGTTTCAATTCGGTCGTCGTCGAAGAAAGAAAGCTTGAGTCTGGCCATCAAACCAAGGTTATTGAGCCTTGCCACGGCCGGCAACTTCCCAAGTATCTATCACTTCACCGTTACGCACGGGATAAATCTGGTTATGAAGGTTGGTTGTCATACCCCCATGCAGAGGAATAAAAGAAAGAATTTCTCCTACCTCAAAATTATGCGATGATTGGTTAATGTCAACATGTCCATGTTCGACTGACATCCCCTGAATGAAAATTTCTGGATATTCTATGCAGTAGCCGTAGGGTCTGGGCGGGTAGCTGGTAAAAGCCTTCTGACCAGCATCAACAATGACCTGGCCTGGTCGAGCATTACTCACTACAGTTGTCACCACGCGTAACGGACAGCGGTCTGGATGAAGGTCTTCGCGTCTACCTACTCGTGTCATCCCCTCGTAGATATAGGAACCGATACGTGTCTCAGTACAGCCGATAGATTGGCAGAATTCTTGACTGCCAGTTCCGCCAGCACTGATAATATGTAAGGGTAAACCCGCTTTTTTTATCAAATCACGAACTTGATCGAAAAAAGGTGGAACTCGCTCTCCGGATGCATAGGTCATGACCCCCATAAATTTCAGATTAGGTACTCGATCAATATGTTGAGCTAGTTCAACTGTTGCTGTTGGTGACTGGACACCACAACGTCCACCCCCCGTATCCATTTCAACGATGACACGAACTGAGCATTCATCCTGAACTGCTTTTTGAGATAACCCGTCGACCGTAGTAATGGAATCAGCAGCCACGGTAATAGCTGCCGTATTGCGCAGAATCAATTGCGTCAGACGCTCCAGCTTGGGTTGACCAACAATATTGTAAGGGATCAGCACATCTTCAATACCAGCATCAACCATGACCTCGGCTTCACCAAGCTTTTGGCAAACGATACCGATAGCACCAGCCTGCATCTGCATTTGAGCGACAGCCGGAGTTTTATGGGTTTTAGTATGAACTCTCAACCCAATTTCCAGTTTATCGCAAGCTTGCTGCAAATTGGTGATATTCCTTTCCATAACATCAAGATCAAGGGTTAGTGCCGGTGTGTCCAACTGGCTAAAGTGCATGTGTACTTAATCCTTTCATTTAACTTGTGATAAACCATATAGGGTTAAGTTATTATTTCAGTTTCACGTATTGAACCACACAAAATCATCCCGAATCTAGAGCCCCTGTGCTCTTTGCAATACGGCCATAATATCTGCTTCACCTTGAGGCGTGTTTTCAGGACGTGGACATTCTTGATTAAAAGCTGCCATGGCTTCACGTGATTCGATGATATTGGGGGCTTCATTCACTGAACCATCAGGGTTGGATACCGATTCCAGAGAGAGATCGAAGTACTTAGCCAAAAATTGGTAAGCGCCAAGACGCTTTTGATACCCGTAACTGTGTCCTTCTTCAGGAAGATGTAAATTTTCGACTTTGTCCTCAGCACCGAAAAGTTGGTACACATTCCTAATGTAAGGATATTCATGAGTTGGCGTATTCTTTGTCCAGTCATCTCCGCATGAAATAAGAAGTTGGGGATTAGGAGCAGCCATAGCAGCGATATCGGCGTTGTTGGTTGCGTGGTCATCACTCTGATGAATTGGCAATCCACTTTCACAATTGCAACCTCCGTAAAAATCGGATGACACCATAACAACGGGTATTGACATGGTTATACGATCATCCACCGCAGCCAATAAAAAAGCTTGTGTTCCACCGCCAGAAGCTCCAGTAACCGCAATACGTTTGGAATCAATATCCTGAAGTGAAACCAAAAAATCAATCGCACGAATGCTGTTCCAAAGTTGCAAGGTCAACACATGCTGATCACCATGGTTGAGTTGGATAGATTCTTCCCAACCAACCATGTCATAAGAGAAAGCAACCGCTCCCATGCGTGCGAAGGTCGCACATCTTTGCTGCATGTCTTCACGGAAACGACCACCCTCAAAATGCCCGTGTGGACAGAGGATGATCGGAGATGGTGTCGTTACTTTCAGTGGCCGGTAAAGATTTCCGGTAACGAAAAAGCCAGGGAGACTTTCAAAGACAATATTTTCGACAGTGTACCCATCATGAGTCCGTGTGCCATGGATTCTTGGTCGAAGCGACGTTTTCTCTGGTATGGGCCAGAGTTGGGCACCCCGCAAGATGCCTTGACGAACTGTTTCTACTCGTTTCTGCCATTGTTCCACGTTTTGATACGTACTAGCTAGTTTGTCGAGGTCGCTTTCACCTTTAACTGCACTCAGAAGAGCAGCAACAATCAGGTTGATAACAAACATAATGTGGCCTTTCTATTTGTTAAGGCCACCTCTAAAAATCGCATTTTAGAGGCTCAAATTTTAAGTTAACGTTATTTTGAGTAAAAATTGAATTTACTATCGCGAAATTACGATTATTTGTCTCAATCCGCCATCAATCAGTACCGCTTGATGGTGGCACTGGCTGACTTTGCAGCCTTGATGCCGCGCCGCTGGCAACTAAGGCTGGGCCAGCAAGCAGTATCGGTCTATATTGTAGGCAAGGTTTCGCAAACCAATCTTAGCTTTGGCCCTGGCTATGCCTATGGTTCGTCTAATCAAGTTGCCTGCCCGCATCTTCTGGATTCCCAA
>JYMV01026369.1_pt1 | contig 10133 bp, 9 predicted proteins | sample 338911 | NCBI WGS metagenome assembly JYMV01 (sample SAMN03354496, study PRJNA234377) | hydrothermal vent metagenome | biome: Deep sea; feature: Hydrothermal plumes at the Eastern Lau Spreading Center, Western Pacific Ocean; material: Seawater | place: Tonga | collected 2009 | depth 2000 m m
CTTCCCGCAGAATCCAGTGTTGAGGCGTTGCATTCGCCTAGCTTACAGCTCACGCCCATCATCGGGATAGAGTTGTGTTGCTGATTGCAGTATATATTTGACAGTTTTTGTTCGTGCTCTGTGGTGCCACATTAATTGATCAGACGCTTTTGTTATGCCTAAGAGTATTGAATATTTGAGGTAAAGCGATATTGTATTCTAGCAAGGAAAGACAATGGTTAAAAAATCATATATTAAACCTAAAGGCTTGCATCAGCCATTTAGCCAATATTCTCATGCCGTAATCATAGAGGAACCCAAAAAATTTGTTTTTTGCGCTGGCCAAGTTGCAGGTGACGAAAACGGAAACATATTAGGCCCAGATGATTTTGAGGCACAAGGCGAGCTAGTAATAGACAATCTTAAAGCGGTGCTTAAGGAGGCAGGAGCTGATCTCACGGACGTTATTAAGCTGGTTAGTTATGTATGTAGCCCTCATGACGTGAAAAAGGTTCGTGCATTAGTAAAAGAGCACTTCCCAGACAACCCACCTGCAAACACTATTTGCGTTCTTCGTGGCCTGGCGCATCCGGACTATTTGCTGGAAATCGACGCAACGGCAGTATTGGGTTAATTATTCTTAGCGACTAGTTGGCCAAAAATGGATTAACAAGACTCACCCAAAAGAGGCTACTACCAAGAAATAAAAATTCTAAGTAATCACAAGTTGAGAAAAACAAAGGGAGGATAATCAAATGAAAAAAAGAACGATAGCTGCAGTTAGCATTTTGGCCACAGTTTTGTGGAATGGAACAACTGCGGCGGAAACTATTAAGGTTGGATTACCCGTGCCGTTAACTGGGTTCGTAGCCGAAAGCGCAAAGGAGATGGTTGAAGGTTTCGAGCTTTATCTAAAGCAGTCAAAAAACAAACTCGGTAATTTAGACGTTAAACTAATCGTCGAGGATACTGAAGCTAAGCCCGAGATGGCGCTCACAAAAATGCGGAAATTAGTTGAAAATGACAAAGTTGATCTTGTTGTTGGATATTTGCTTGCATTTGAAGGCTATGCGGTTCGCGATTATGCCCACACAAAAAAGGTTGCAACGTTTTTCCCCATTGTTGCTGCCGATGACGTGACCCAGCGACAGAGAAGCCCATATATAGTTCGGATGATTTGGACATCGAGCCAACTAAATCATCCCTGGGGCAAGTACGCTGTTAAGAAACTTGGATATAAGCGAGTTGTTACAGTCGGCCAGGATTATGCGTTTGGTTGGGAAACAGTTGGCGGTTTCCAAAAGACCTTTGAGGAAGCAGGCGGCAAAGTTATACAAAAGCTTTGGGTTCCGCTGGATGCTGCAGACCATGGGCCGTATATCAGCCAGATTAAGCGTAACGTCGATGCAGTCTTTGCACTACTTGTTGGATCCCACATACCGAAGTTCATAAAAACGTACCGAGATTTTGGACTGAAAGAAAAAATTCCTCTTATTGGCGCTAATATCTTGACCGACGATGACGTACTAAGACACATGGGGGATGAGGCTCTAGGTATTCTGACCTCACACAGCTATGCGCCCACCGTTGACCGACCAGAAAACAGGGCTTTTGTGAAGGCTTATCAAGCCGAGTATAGTGGTCGTACACCGTCTTATTATGCTGAGGCTATGTATACGGCTGCACTATGGCTTGACCGGGCCTTAGCAAAGAGCGGAAAACCGAAGGATCCGCTGGAATTGATCGCGGCTGTTAAACAGGTTGACTTGACGGATGCACCCCGCGGCGCGTTAAAGCTCGATAATTATAACAACCCAATCGAAACTGTATACATTCGGAAAGTCGTACGCGCGAAGGGCGGTGGACTCACTAACGAGGTCATCGACACTATTCCAAACGTTAGTCAATTCTGGAATACGGACCCTAAAAAGTATCTTGCCAACCCTCCTTACACGCGTGATAACCCGGCGTGTCCAAATTGCGAGTAGCTGGTTACTGGTTAATGATTAAACCGAAAATTAGAATGTTTTATCTCTTAGAATTGTTGCTGGATCGCCGAAAACTCTTTTCGGAGGTTATTAACAAGCATCTAAACCAATTGGTGATAGATTAATAACCTTAGTTGTTCACCAGATTTGCGGGTATCGATAGGGGCATCTCGTGGCTTATTGGGGACCACACATTCTCAACGGGCTATCATTTGGGGCGCTCCTATTTTTATTGTCGAGTGGCTTTACCCTAGCCTTTGGATTGATGAAGGTTATGAATGTTGCCCATGGTTCATTTTATATGCTGGGCGCATACCTTTCACTTTGGATTTTTTCCCTAACAGGCAGTTTTGAGCTTTCGGTTATTGGTGCAGCTATCCTTGTTGGATTGCTCGGCATGTTTTCCGAAAAGTACCTTTTACGTTGGTTTCACCTAAAAGATTTGCCGCAAATTCTGCTGACTGTTGGAATAGCATACGTTATTTCTGAGTTATGTTTGGTTCTTTGGGGCGGTGAGCCAATGTTAATGGCTACACCAGACTGGTTGCGTGGCGCCGCTAAGATGGGTCCTGTGTATTATCCGAAATACCGCCTGTTCGTGATCGGCGTTGCAGCAGCAGTCGCCATAGTCCTTTGGTATCTACTTTCCCAGTCAAAACTGGGCTCGATAATTCGTGCCTGTGTTGATGACGAGGAAATGGCGGGTTCTATGCGAATCAACACCCACCGCCTTTTCGTTTTTATGTTTGGATTTGCTGCACTACTCGCTGGATTTGGTGGAGGTGTTGCTGCGCCATACGTGGGAGCCTACCCCGGTCTGGACTTTGAAATTCTCCCTCTTGCACTTGTAGTTTGCATCATTGGTGGGCTTGGAAGCCTACCCGGTGCAATAGTTGGAAGTTTACTAGTAGGTATGGTTGATGCACTAGGGAAAGCAATGTTTCCGGAACTTTCATATTTTACTCTTTTTGTTCCCATGATCTTAGTGTTGGCAATCAAGCCTACAGGGCTATTTGGCCGTGCATAACTTCTTTAATCAGTGGTGGCGCCCAATGATTATCGTGCTTTCGCTGCTCACGATTGGTATTGTCCTACCCTTGGGCGCGGGAGAATATTACACCCACATTATGATACTGATGGCTATTGGCGCTGTCTTTGCCATGAGTCTAGACCTCCTTATGGGTTATGCGGGCTTGCCATCATTGGGCCACGCCGCATTTTTTGGGATTGCAGCCTACGGCGCTGGCCTTATGACGGCCCGTTACTCGGGAGGATGGACCAGTGGGTTACTGGTAGGTCTCCTTTCATCAGTATTACTAGCTGCGACATTCGGTATTGTCGCTTTGCGGGTGCGGGGTCTTTACTTTCTTCTGATTACACTTGCACTCGCACAAATCCTGTGGGGTGCCACAAATCGTTGGGGCTCATTCACGGGCGGTTACAACGGCCTTCGTGGTATTCCTAAATACTTGGAGGTTGGAGGGACGACGATTGGTGCCTTTTATGTTGTGATTCTCATTACTTTAGTACTCGGAGGACTAATGTATATAATCACTAGGTCTCCATTTGGCATGTCCCTCCAAGGACTTAGAGAGAGCGAAACCCGTATGCAAGCTCTCGGCTATAACGTTTGGCTTCACAAATACCTTGCATTGATTTTGAGTGCTGGATTTGCCGGTTGTGCGGGTGTCATGAGTGCATTCTATAAGGGATTTGTAAGCCCTTTTGACCTTTCTCTCATGGTGTCAGCTGATGCCATGCTAATGGTTATTCTTGGAGGCACGGGCACTCTCATCGGCCCCCTCCTTGGCGCTATCGTCATAGTAGCGCTCCGAAATTTGCTGAGCGTTTTTATAGACCATTGGCTGATAGTCCTTGGTCTTATTTTTATTGCGACCGTATTCATTGCGCCGAATGGGGTTATCGCGTGGTTTCGATCGCCAAGACACAAACGTACGTTGGATACTTCTCACGAATCTCAACAAAAAGAGAGAGAGAAAGCAGTTTCTGATGACAGGATAGCTCTTGAAGCTGTCGAAGGCACGCATCACGCGAGTGACTTATTAGATCGGGTGGGACGGGGTACCGCTCTCAAAGTCAACGGGTTAACAAAATCGTTCGGCGGGATGACGGCCGTTCGTGAGGCAGCTTTCTCTATAAACGAAGGAGAACGCGTCGCCATACTCGGGCCGAACGGTGCCGGTAAAAGTACGATTTTCAACCTTATTAGTGGGCATCTGCAGCCCAGCGCCGGTACGATTGAATTATTTGGTACAGATCTCGGCCCCCTGTCAGCGTATCAACGAGCTCGTCAGGGGTTGGGGAGAACCTTCCAAATTACAAATCTCTTTAGTTCTTTGTCAGTTATCGAAAATGTCCGACTTGCGCTTACGTCAAGACATGAAAAACGTTTTACAATGTACAAGTTTGCAGAAAAGTATTCCATTATTGACGACGCTGCCAAGATTTTGCTTGAGGATTCAAGTTTATGGGGAGTATCAAACCGGCGAGTAAATGAATTATCCTATGGAGAACAACGCCAACTCGAATTCGTTATGGCGTTGGCTCTGCGCCCCCGGGTACTTCTTCTCGATGAACCAACGGCAGGTCTCTCGGTTAATGAAACTAATATTATTGTCAACTTGGTGAACAGGCTTGATCCGAACTTGACCATACTGATCATTGAACATGATTTAGATGTGGCATTAAGTGTTGCCGAGCGGGTTATAGTTTTCCATCACGGTGAGAAGATCAATGACGGAACAGCGGAAGAAATCCGGGAAGATCAAACTGTTAGAGAGATTTACCTTGGTGGGTTTGGGAAAACTAGCTAGTGCTGCAAGTTGACCAAATTCATGTCTACTATGGCCAGAGTTACGTTCTCCAGGGAGTGTCTCTTAGGGTTGAGGAAGGACAAATAGTAGGTCTCCTTGGGCGCAACGGAGTTGGAAAAACTACCACCATTCGGACAGTTGTTGGGTTTATGCATCCGCGGCGTGGGCGCATTATTTTCAAGGGTCATGAAATAAATAAACAACCAGCTTATGAAATAGCTCGCTTAGGCATAGGCCTTATACCACAAGGGAGGCGTCTTTTTCGATCCTTAAGCGTCTATGAACACTTAGCTCTTGGCACTCACAAGAATCAATCAAATCAAACGTGGGATCTTCAGCGGGTTTATGATTTGTTTCCTCGCCTTGAAGAACGTCGTGATCAGGTTGCGCATACCCTCTCAGGTGGTGAGCAATCAATGCTCTCAGTCGGTCGAGCGTTGATGATGAATCCATCACTTTTGGTGATGGATGAGCCTACCGAAGGCCTTGCCCCAATCGTTGTGCAACAGGTTAGCAGTGCCGTTGCATCGCTAAAGGCCGAAAAACAATCAATACTGTTGGTCGAACAAAATATGGGTTTTGCTTTAGACGTAGCCGATATTATTTATGTTATGAGTAAAGGTCGAATAGTGTTTTCAGGCACTCCCGAAGAACTTAAGGGTCGAATTGATATCGAGTCGCGTTATTTAGGGATCGGAAAAACGGATGAAAATCTATAAGAAAAGTAATGATTATTCTGGGTGAGACTTTAGTATTGAATCTGCAGTATGCAGAGCAAAGGCAATGGTAGTCATCGTTGGATTTCCGGCATTAGATACTGCATGTACTGAATTACCTGCAATATAAATATTATCATATCGCCAAAGTCGGCCGGAGGGGCTAACTACGCTTGTTCCATCATCAGCTGCACCCATTCGGCAACCACCCATAAAATGCGTTGACCACCCGGGGCCAAAAAAATTGGGAGCCCAGCGATAATTAATAAGATCTCCAATTGCCGAAGCCATTTGGAAATGCTCATTCAAACCAGCCCCCATGCAAGCGTAATCATCTGGAGACAGACGATAATGGCCTCGAATGCGAGGAAGTCCTAATTCATCTTTCTGATCAAGCAAGAATTCCAGTCGATTTTCAGGTGTCACATCCATTGACGAAAAGGTGAAAATATCGCCTGTCTCTTGCTGATCGACCGTTAACTCTACAGCCCCAGGATTAGAAGGAAACCGACAAACCTGATTGTGCCATGGACGATCGGGACTATACGGGATCCATACTGTGAACTGTGGGTCATCTGATGTTACACCATCCAAAATCTCCGGTCGCAACACCACACGTGAACCGATGGCTGGGTGATCGAACACATAGCTTCCTAGCGCTAGTCCTGCATCAACGCGTGAACCCGCCAGAAGTTGGGGTGTGCCGGCTGTTCCAGCAGCAACCACCACAACATTGGCCGAGATTTCAACCGGATCGCCATCGCCTCGTGGCTGGACAATAACACCAGTCGCCCGGGCTCCGGTAAAATTTATTTTCTTGGCTATATGGCTCGAAAATAGTGCAACATTATCCGATGGATATTCAAAGCCCAGAAGATTATCGGTCGATGCGAAGTGCACCTCACTGCCCGACCTAGTTGCAGCAACAGGCATTGACTGAACTCCTCGATCACTTGGCAAACCGGTAACTGTGCGTTTTAAGCAATCAATGATACGACCTCCGCGCGCACTTCCATCTCCTAGTGCAGTACTAATACCTAGAAGTTCACGGACGCGGTCGAATAGAGCACGCCAATCTTCGACGGAAAGACAAGTGGATAACTCCGCATCATGTGGGGTAGGACAGTTGCAAGCCCAGTAAGAAAACATTCCCCCGATCCCATAAATGACTTTCCAGTCTGTAATGTCGCCCGGCGCCTCTTCGACTAAACCCGGAAATACAAGAGCATCTTCCAGAAGCAAACCGATATTGGGCAACTGACTTTCAGAAGGAGTATTATTGCGGACATGGCTGCCAGCTGGATCAGTCCGTTTGGGCCCCGCTTCAACAATCATTGTAGTTCTTCCGTTGCGCGCAAGTTCACCTGCAATTGCTGCTCCACCCGCGCCAGATCCTATAATGACAATATCTGTTTCCAATCGATTTTGAGTCATCTGCATCCAATAATTAGTTTAGCTGCGACATTTATCCGCCTCATTATTGATCCAAGTCAAATCAACAAATAATAACCTGTTTATGGAAAATTGAACTTACAAGTTCAATAGCCTAGGGGAGCTTGTCGGAAAAGGCTTATTTCATTTCGCCAGCCTTGCCCCAGATATAGCCCGTAGCCGCCCTACGAAAGACCCCCTTCACCCAAAGGGGGGCATTAGATGCAGAAATAGTGCACGAAAATGCAAAAATCTATGTCACACTCTACCTTATGAGAACCCTGACCGCAGCCGCGTGCTTGGTTGTCAAGTGAAAATTACTTTGTTGAGGAGCTATTAATGTCTGAACTTTTTGATAAGCGAGTACCAACGGCGGAGGAGCTTTTTGAGAAGGTCAAGAATAACAAGGCAAACGTTTCCAAGCATCCGTGGAAGGACTGGAATATTTCCAAGGAGGAATGGGTTGGATATGTTCAAGGGAGAATAAGACAAGATATTGGTGCCCCAAAGAAAGGGGATATTGCTCCCGATTTTAGCGTTGAGAGATTAGATGGGGATGGCAAAAGAACAGGAGAGATGATTAATCTATCATCGTTATTTGGTAAACCCATAGCACTCCTATTCGGTTCATATACCTGACCCCCCTTCAGAGCTAAGGCCGTGCGTCTTAACGAAATTTACCGGAACTTTGGAGATCAGATAGAGTTCTGTTGCATCTATATTAGAGAAGCTCACCCAGAGGACTCGGTTGGCGGATTCAAAACCGAACGAAACCGGTCGATTGGGATAATCTTTGATCAACCAACCACAATCGAGGAAAGGGGAGAAATTGCGGAGGTTTGTGTCTTGAAATTAAACCTCGAAATGCCGATGTACCTCGATGGCATGGAGGATGAAGCAGAAATTAAATACGTAGGATGGCCTGAACGCCTTTATGTAATCGGAGCTGATAGAAAAATTGCGTATGCCGGTGCCATGGGACCAATGGGGTTTGATCCAGACTCTTGGGAAGAGGCTATAAAGAAGCAACTGGCATAATTACAAAATTCTAGGCCAACTCTCACAAACCTATGTAAGTATCTAAAGGATGCTATATAACCAGCTATTTTAATGTGGGTACAAGTGTGGGTGTGGGTTTCTTGGCATAAAGAAATCTACCGTTTTCCCATATGCCCGCTTTAACTCTGCCATCTGCAAGTGTAAGGGTGCCTTTCCCGTGGGCTATGCCATCCCTGAATTCACCAACATATTTGTCCTCATAGACCCAGATATAGGTACCTTGTCCGTGTCCTCTGCCATCCTTGAATTCACCAACGTATTTGTCTCCTTTAAATCTCCCTGTCTCAAAGTAGAGATTTCCAAAGCAATTGTCCCATCCCTGAGTCTCTTGCATTGACTTAGCAGTAGTATTGGCACAAGGAGGCAAGCTCCACCCCTCCGTTGAAGACACCAACAGGAGTGCAAGACCCATCAGAACTGGCAGCAATCGTTTCATCCAGTGATGTTTGCATAAAATGGGGAGGAATTGAAGTTAGTTGGTGGGTGAACTAGTCCCTGCGCACAAACAGGAAGTTACAGGCTGGGCTGCCCTTATCAATTTTCCCGAACTATAATTCTGTTTCGAGCTAACTGATTAGCTGGCCTATGGGGGCAAAATCCAGGTGCAAATAACGTCGGTTGCGTGCCCCCGCAACCATTAAGGCCCTACCGTCGCTTCCGTTGGATGCGGCGGTTTTGTTTTGTTGGGTGTAGTTGAGGATCTGCGCCAGGGCACCGACCAGGATGACGTCGGGCTTGTCGCGTTCAGTCCCCGCATGAACCCCAATTTTATCAATCATGGAGCGGACGGTGTCCATTGCCTGTGACCGGGTTGTCTCGTCGGTCAACAGAGATTGCAGTTCAGTGACCTTCTTTGCGTACAGTTCCGCAATGTTGGGGTGAACTTCGATATTGCGGTCTTCATCCGCCACCAGAATCTGGCGTTCCAGATCCCGCTTGCGGACTTCCAACGCTTTAAGCTCATCGCGTACCAGCCCGGGGTCGCCATCGCCTTCGGTAATGAAGGTCAGGCAGCGCTTGATGGCGGTGTTGATCTTATTCATATCTTTCTGAGTTTGGCGTTCGTGGTTGCCATGTTGTTTGCGCAGGCGAATGACTTCAGCCTTGAACTCAGTGACGAAGCTCTCGATCATTCTTTCGTTGCCGAGCAATATGTCCTTGAAGCCGGTGAGGACACGGTCTTCCAACTCTGCAGCCTTAATGCCGACAGGGCTGTCACATGTTCCGCGTTCGCGTTTGGCGGAGCAGGAATAACGTTCCCGATTGACGATGGTCATGGAGCCGCCACAACTGCCGCATTTTACCAACCCTGTTAGCAACCGTTTTTTGGTCTGGCGCTTGTTGCCAACCTGAGACGTATACCGGGCCTTGATGGCCTGTACGCGATTCCAAACATCATCATCTATGATACGCAAGGCCGGAACGTCCGTGATAACCCATTCATGCTCCGGGTTTAACCGTGACCGCCGTTTTCCCGTCTCCGGGTCTTTAATAAACCGCTGTCGGTTATAGGTGATACGTCCCAGATAAAGCTCGTTGTTGAGAATGCCGTTACGCCGTTGACGACTACCGTTAATGGTAGAGGCATTCCACTTGCCGCCACGTGGGCTGGCGATTCCTTCTGCGTTTAAACTAGAAGCGATTTTGCGTGGGGGTTGACCATTCGCATATTCCTCAAATATACGTCTGATGATCGAAGCCTGTTCAAGATTGATCTCACGCTCTCCCGTGGTCACGGTGCCATCTTCCTTTAATTGCCGGATGATATTGTAGCCGTAACTGTTGCCGCCAGGAATTTTTCCGGCTTCAACCCGACCGCGCTGACCGCGCCGGGTTTTGATAGCAAGGTCCTTCAAGAACAAGGCATTCATCGTGCCCTTGAGACCCACATGCAACTCGTTTATCTCACCTTCTGACAGGGTGACGATCTTGATCTCAGCATGGCTCAGACGTTTATATATGGCGGCAATGTCTTCCTGGTCGCGGCTGATGCGATCAAGTGCTTCTGCAATGACCACGTCAAACTCTCCCTGTTTAGCCGCATCCATCAACGCCAGCATGCCGGGGCGGTTACTCAGGGTTCCGCCACTGATTGCATAATCTGAATAAACCTCAGTCACAGCCAT
>JYMV01044670.1_pt1 | contig 10133 bp, 7 predicted proteins | sample 338911 | NCBI WGS metagenome assembly JYMV01 (sample SAMN03354496, study PRJNA234377) | hydrothermal vent metagenome | biome: Deep sea; feature: Hydrothermal plumes at the Eastern Lau Spreading Center, Western Pacific Ocean; material: Seawater | place: Tonga | collected 2009 | depth 2000 m m
TCTTTCACCCATTTTTGTTCTTCTTTAGAAAGTTTATCCCAAACTACTGTGCCAATTAAAAGTAGATATTTACCCGAGTCAGCAACTAGGTTCAGAACGTGAGTTAATCGAACTGTTACAAATAGGAAGTTTGGGAATGACCAAAGTTTCTACCGGGACTTTAGAGAATTTTGCTCCGGAGTTAAAAGTATTTGGTTTACCATTTTTATTTAAAGATCGTCAACATCGTTTCGATGTTTTAGAGAGTGAAATAGGAGAAAAACTTTTGGAGGCTAGTGTACGAAATCGATTGAAGGGATTAACTTTTTACGATGCCGGAAGTAGAAGTTTTTACAGCACACAACCGCTAAATTCTCCTTCAGATTTAAAAGGTCAAAAAATTCGAGTGATGGAAAGTCAAACCGCTATTAATATGGTGAAATATTTAGGAGGTTCTCCAACTCCAGTAAGTTGGGGAGAATTATACACTGCTCTTCAACAAGGAATTGTAGATGGAGCTGAAAATAACTTGCCAAGTTTCTATTTATCTTATCATTATGAGGTTTGTAAATATTATATGGTCGATGAGCACACGGCACTTCCAGATGAACTTTTAATTAGCACAGTAGTTTGGGATAAACTTTCTAAAGAAGAACAAAAATGGGTGAAAGACGCTGCTATGGAATCTTCAGAATATGAAAAAGGTATTTGGAGAGAAGCAGAACTTCACGCCTTAGAAGAAATTAAAAAAGCAGGAGTAAAAGTTACTTACCCTGAAAAAGAACAATTTAGAGAAATGGTGCAACCGATGTATGACGAGTTTAAGAAAGATAAAGAGATGAAAAAAACGATTGAAGCCATTCAGGCCGTAAAATAATCGAGATTCATGAAAAAAAGTTTAGATAAAGTTTTGGGAACAATTTTGGTCTTTTTGATGGCTTTAATTGTGATCGCCGTTTTATGGCAGGTCTTTTCTCGTTACGTTATGCAAAATCCAAGTTCGGTAACAGAAGAGATCGCACGTTACTTAATGATCTGGATCGGTATTTTAGGAGCAGCTTATGCTTCCGGACAGCAAGAACATTTAGCAATTAATATACTTCCGCCTAAGTTAAATGAACGAAATCGTATTCGTTTGCGTATTGGGATTAATATTTTAATTATTCTATTCTCTTTATGTGCATTAATTATTGGTGGTGGTAATTTGGTTTACATTAGTTATTTGTTGGGGCAAACTTCAGCAGCTTTGCATTTACCATTATCTGTGGTTTATGCGGTACTGCCCATAAGTGGTTTGCTCATCATTATTTATAAATTAAATGAAGTGTTTAACAGTAAAAAGTATTTGGTATGATTGCAGAAATATTATTGTTAGTCATTTCGTTTTTAATTTTATTAAGCCTTGGGGTTCCTGTGGCTTGGTCTATTGGTATTTCTTGCTTACTAACTTTAGCAGTTTCTATCGATTCGATTGCAGCTTTCACTACGATGGCACAACGAATGGCCACCGGTTTAGATAGTTTCTCCTTACTGGCAATTCCGTTTTTTATTCTCGCCGGGCAAATTATGAATCAGGGTGGGATTGCGCATCGACTCATTAATTTTGCGAAAGCCCTCATTGGCTCCTTACCGGGAGGTTTAATTTATGTGAATGTAATTGCCGCGATGTTATTCGGAGCTATTTCTGGTTCTGCAGTAGCAGCAGCTTCAGCAATTGGTGGTATTTTAGGTCCGCCGATGGAAAAGGAAAATTACTCGAAAGAATTTGGAGCGGCGATCAATGTAACTGCTTCCACAACCGGATTAATTATTCCGCCTTCGAATGTATTAATCGTTTATTCATTGGCGAGTGGCGGAGTTTCAATCGCTAGTTTATTCTTAGCAGGTTACATTCCGGGGATCTTAATGGGCTTGGCGTTAATGTTAGTAGCTGCAGTGTGGATCAAGAAGAAAAAATATCCGCCGGGAGAAAAAACCAATGTAAAACGTATCGCTACTTCATTTTTAGATGCTTTACCAAGTTTATTATTATTAGTTGTAGTGATTGGCGGAATTGTTTCCGGGATTTTTACAGCGACAGAAGCTTCAGGAATAGCAGTTCTTTACACCTTAGTTTTAGCAGCGATCTATAGAGAGATCAATCTGAAAAAATTACACAAGATATTTTTAAATTCAGTAGTCACTACTTCCATCGTATTATTGCTTATTGCAACATCTATGGGAATGTCTTGGGTAATGTCTTTTGAAAATATTCCGCAGACTGTAAGTGACGCTTTATTAGGATTAAGCGACAATAAATATGTAATTCTAATCATCATTAACTTACTGTTACTTTTTGTGGGGACCTTTATGGATATGACTCCTGCAATCTTAATTTTCACACCTATTTTCTTACCAATTATGCAAAGTTTAGGTGTAGATCCGGTTCATTTCGGGATGATCATGGTGATGAATTTATGTGTTGGTTTATGTACACCGCCGGTAGGTTCGGTATTATTTATTGGAGTAGGAGTAGCTAAAACCACGATACAAAAAGTGATAAAACCTTTATTGCCGCTTTACGTGGTAATGGCAATTATTTTATTATTAGTAACCTATGTGCCACAAATTAGCCTTTGGTTGCCAAGTTTATTTGAATAAAAATTTTAAGCATTCATACGATGGAAAGATTAACTAGAAAAAATGCAAAGCTCACAGAAACTTTACCCATTAAAGTGGTTCAGTTTGGCGAAGGAAATTTTTTAAGAGCCTTTGTCGATTTTGTGATCGATAAATTAAATAAAGAAGCTAATTTTAATGCCGGTGTAGCAGTTATTCAACCGTTAGCCGGTGGTTTAGTCGATATGCTGAATGAACAAGATGGTTTATACAACTTGTTTATGAAAGGTGTAAAGCAGGGAAAAGAAATACAGGAACAACACACGATTTCTTGCATTCAGAAAGGGATAAATCCGTATAATAATTATGATGAATATTTAAAGTTAGCGGAAGAAGAAAGCTTAGAATTTATTATTTCTAACACCACAGAAGCAGGAATCGCTTATGATGAAACCGATACGTTAGAAGGAATGCCGCATAAGAGTTTTCCGGCAAAATTAACGGCTTTATTGTATAGAAGATTCAAGCATTTTAACGGAGATTCAGCAAAAGGTTTAACCGTTATTCCTTGTGAATTAATTAATTATAATGCCGATACGTTGAAGAAAATCATTCTTCAGTATGCCGAATTATGGGAGCTGGAAGCAGATTTTGTAACTTGGGTCAACAACAGCAATAGTTTTTACAATACTTTAGTCGATCGTATCGTACCGGGTTACCCGAAAGACGATATTGATGCTTACCAAAGCAAATTAGATTTTGAAGATAAGCTAATTGTTTCTGCTGAAGTTTTCTTACTTTGGGTAATCGAAGGTGGCGACAAACTAAAATCTAAAATCCCTTTTGATCAAATCGATGAAAATATTTTAGTGGTAGAAGATATGCAACCTTACCGAACACGTAAAGTTCGAATCTTAAATGGTGCGCATACCACGATGGTTCCTTTTTCTATTCTCTTCGGAAATGAAACCGTAAAAGAAACCGTTGATCACGAATTTACTGGAGCTTTTGTTAAGGATGCTATTTTTAAAGAAATTATCCCAACACTTTCGTTACCAGAAGAAGAATTAAAAACCTTTGCCGAAGAAGTCTTAGATCGATTTAGAAATCCGTTTATCAAGCACCAATTAGCAAGTATAGCTTTAAATTCAATCTCAAAATTTAAAGTGAGAGTTTTACCAAGTTTATTAGCTTTTCAAAAAGATTGCAATCGATTACCTTTGCATTTAACCTTTGCTTTTGCGTGTTTAATTCGTTTTTACAGAGGAGAATGGAATAATCACACACTTCCAATTAACGATAACGATGCGGTAGTAGCAGAGTTAAAAAGAGTTTGGGAGTCGCATAGCTACCAAGAAATTAGTGCGCAAGCTTTGAAAAATAAAAAATTCTGGGATCAAGATTTAACACAAATTCCAGAGTTAAAAGAACAAGTAGCGGTTGCTTTAGAACTCATTGAAACTAAAGGAATAGAAGAAGGTTACAAGCAATTTGCTTCAAAAGTAGCTGTAGAATAATTGCTGAATTCATTTCAGTATAAAATTGAAGAAGATGAAGAATAAACTTATAAAAGTACATTCGGAAGATAATGTAGCGATTGCTTTGGTCGATTTATGGCAAGGTGATAAGTTAGATTTTGAAGGAGAAGAAGTCATTATTTTGTCTGATGTAAAAGCCAAGCATAAAATCACGATGGTCGATTTACAACCGGAAGATAAAATATTTATGTACGGTGTTTTGGTAGGTAAAGCTACCGAAAACATTAAGCGTGGCGATGTACTTACTGTAGATAATGTAAAACATCAAGCGAGTACCACTTCAACTAAAACCGAGACTACCAGCTGGCAAGCGCCAGATATTTCGAAATGGAAAGATAGAACCTTTATGGGCTATCACCGCAACGACGGTCAGGTAGGAACGCAAAATGTGTGGTTGTTTTTTCCGTTGGTTTTTTGTGAAAACAGAAATGTTGAATTATTAAAAGATGTGTTTGAAAAAGAACTTTCTTTTCATAAATCGAGCAAGCAAAGAAAATTACTCCGTAACCTAATTAGTGGAGAAAATATAGAATTAACAGAAGATAAAACACCCGAAGAAGATCCTATTTTCGATAATGTAGACGTGCGTTTTATTACGCATCAAGGAGGTTGCGGCGGTATTCGTCAAGATTCTGTTGCTTTATCGAAATTACTGGCAGGTTATGTAAATAACCCGAATGTGGCAGGAGCGACAGTATTGAGTTTAGGTTGCCAAAATTTACAGATCGATATTTTTCAGAATGCGTTAGATGCCATTAATCCAGATTTAGATAAACCTGTTTTAATTTACGAACAGCAACAAGAAGGAACGATCGATGATATGTTGAATAAAATCATCAGGGATTCTTTCGACGGTATTAAAAAAGCAAATGAAATTCAGCGAAAGCCGGCACCATTATCAAAACTGAAATTAGGTTTAGAATGTGGAGGTTCAGATGGTTTTTCAGGAATTTCAGCAAATCCATCATTAGGTTATGCTTCAGATTTACTTTCAGCTTTAGGAGGTTCACCAATTTTATCTGAATTTCCGGAGTTATGTGGAGTAGAGCAGGAGTTAGTGAATCGTTGTGTAGATGAAGAAAAAGCGAAACGTTTTCTCTCTTTAATGCGTGCTTATGAAGATTCAGCAGAAGCAGCAGGATCCGGTTTCGATATGAATCCGTCGCCCGGTAACATCAAAGATGGTTTAATTACCGATGCGATGAAATCTGCCGGAGCCGCTAAAAAAGGAGGAACTTCACCTATTCAAGATATTTTAGATTATGGTGAATATGTTACCAAACCTGGATTAAATTTATTATGTACGCCAGGGAATGATGTAGAAAGTACCACCGCAATGGTTGGTTCTGGAGCTAATGTTGTGGTATTTACAACCGGTTTAGGAACACCAACAGGAAACCCGATTGCACCGGTAATTAAAGTTGCGTCCAATTCAATTTTAGCAGGAAGAATGCCCGATATTATTGATATTGATAGCGGAGCTGTAATTAAAGGTGAAAAAACCATTGAAGAAATGGGTGAAGAAATTCTAGAATATATCGTTGCTGTAGCTAGTGGAGAAACCATTGCTAAAGCCGATGAGAATAATCAAAACGATTTTATTCCTTGGAAAAGAGGAGTTTCTCTATAATTTTCGATTAGAAGAATCTCTAATATAAAGCTCGGGAGCAAGTACTACTTTCTTTTCAATAGTAAGTGTTTTGCTCCCTTCTATTTGTTCTAAAAATACTTTAGCGGCGTTTCGACCCATTTCTACCGGAGTTTGATCAACAGATGTGATCGGTAATTCCATATATTTTGTAAAAGGCTCGTTACTAAAACCAACTACACAAACTTCTGAAGGAATTTTAACCTTCATTTTTCTCAACTCTTGAATAGCGCCTAAAGCGGCATAATCACTAGCAGAAAAAATGGCATCTGGTTTTTCGTCATAACTCCATAGATTTTTTACCGCAGATGCTCCAGATTCTAATTTACTATTCACCTGAATGCTAAATTTTTCAATAGCTTTTACTTTGTAATCTTTCATTGCTGCTAAATAACCTGCGTGTCTGTTTTTATAGATTTCAACATCTAAATCACCAGAAAAATGAGCAATACGTTTACAGCCTTGTTTAATAAGATGTTCTGTTGCTAGATAGCCACCACGATAATCGTCGATAGTAACCGAGCTTAATCCCGGTACGTTTTTTTTACGGTCAAAAAATACAAGTGGAGTGTTTTCTGCAACTGCTTTTTGAATGTGCGCTGTATCTTGCGTGGTTTTTGCGACCGACATAAAAATACCATCAACCTGAGTATTCAATAAAGTATTTACTTGTTTTATCTCGTTTTGAACATCTTCGTGGCTTTGGCAAATGATTACGTGGTAACCGTGAGGAGAAAGTTCTTCTTCGATCCCGCGAATAACAGAAGAGAAGAAATTACGGTTAATATAAGGGACGATTACGCCTACATTATTCGTCTTTCCACTTTTTAAAGCCTGTGCAAGACGATTTTGCTTGTAATTCATCTCAGCAGCCGTTTTTAAAACCAACTCACGAGTTTTTAAACTGATCTTAGAATTGTTGTTTAATGCTCTAGAAACTGTAGCGGCGCTTATGCCAAGTTTTTCTGAAATATCGTAGATAGTAACCTTTTCTTTCTCTGCCATTTTAAATATAAGGTAAATTGTAATCGATTGAAATTGTAATATTTCATAATCAATATCAGGGTCAATATAGTATAAAAATTTATTTTTTGACTAAGAAATTAATAAAATCAAGCATTTAATAGTGCATTATTAGTATTAAGACAATCTCTAATTAACTTTTTATTAATTTTTATAACATTTTTTTTGCATATTATTAATAAATATTTACTTTAGTGCAATCGATTACAAAATATAATTATTGTTAGATTCTTATTTATGATTAATAAACACCGATATACTCTATATTTTTCATTGCTTATTATTAGTAATTTGATATTTGTAGCTTGTAGAAATAATTCTTCGACTAGTGACAATTCAAAAACAAACGAAAACGTTTCCGTAGAAGATTCTATTTGGAATAGAGCTGATGAGATAGTAGATAATATTACAATTCCGGAATTTAAAGATCAATCTTTTAATATTTTAGATTACGGAGCGGTTGCAGATGGAACAACATTAAATACCCAAGCATTTAAAGATGCTATTGCGGCTTCTGTTAAAGCCAGAGGAGGTAAAGTGATTGTACCAGAAGGTAGATTTTTAACAGGACCAATTCATTTAAAGAGTAATGTGAATCTTCATCTTCAGAAAAATTCAGAGGTTTTATTCAGTAAAAATACGAGTGACTATTTACCTGTTGTTCATACTTCTTATGAAGGTGTAGAGCTAATGAATTACTCCCCTTTAATTTATGCAAAAGGTCAAAAAAATATTGCAGTCACCGGCGAAGGAGTTTTAAACGGTCAAGCTGGTAAAGATAATTGGTGGCCGTGGTGTGGCGCAGAGCGTTATGGGCATATAGTAGGAGAGCCTCATCAAAAAGATTCTATTAATTTGCCTAGACTTCGTAAAATGAATGAGAACGAAACTGCAATAGAAGATCGAATTTTTGGAGAAGGTCATCATCTTAGACCATTATTCTTTGAGACTTTAGAGTGTGAAAATGTTCTTGTTTCTGGAGTAACTTTTGTAAATGCACCATTTTGGGTTATACATCCTTTAAAGTCTAATAATGTGACTGTAGATGGAGTTACGGTAAATAGTCACGGACCAAATAATGATGGTTGCGATCCTGAATATTCGAAAAATGTGCACATCACAAATTGTCTTTTTAATACCGGTGATGATTGTATTGCGATTAAATCAGGGAGAAACGAAGACGGTCGTCGAGTAAATATCCCAAGTGAAAATATTGTTGTTGAAAACTGTGAAATGAAAGATGGTCACGGTGGAGTAGTAATGGGAAGTGAGATATCTGCAGGAGTTAGAAATGTATATGTGAGAAACTGCAAAATGGATAGTCCTAATCTTGAACGTGTTATTCGTATAAAAACTAATACTTTACGAGGTGGTTTTGTAGATGGGGTTTTCGTGAAAGATGTTGAAGTAGGAGCGGTTAAAGAAGCTGTATTGAAAGTAAATACACATTACGGTATTTACGCAAATCAAGAAGGTGAATTTATGCCCTCGATAAAGAATATATATCTGAAAAATATAACTGTTGAAAATGGAGGCGAATACGGGATTCTTATTAAAGGTAGAGAGCAATCATTAGTTAAAAATGTAAATATCGAAGATGTATCTATAAAAGGAGTAGAACAAGAAGAGAGTATAGAATTTTCAGAACCTATAAATTATACAAACACAAAAATAAATAATCGAGAAATGTAAACCCAATTAAATTAATTAACACGAACACAAAACACTAATTCACAAATTATTTAAAAATGAATATGAAAACTACATTATCGCCATTTAAGTTACTGGTTGTATTCTCAGTAATTTTTATATGACTTCCGGTTTTTTTAATCAAGCTTTAGCACAAAGCTTGAAAACAATTTCTGGTACAGTCATAGGTCAGGAAGACGGTATGCCTTTACCTGGAGTAAATATTCTTGTTGAAGGAACTAATTATGCAACAGTGACAGATTTTGATGGTAACTTTTCCTTAGAAGTTCCGGAGAATTCATCTATAACCGTTAGCTACGTTGGATTTCTTACGAAAACGATTGAAGTTTCAGGAGAAACAGAATTTAATATTCAATTAGAAACAGATGTTCAATCACTTAATGAAATTGTAGTCGTAGGTTATGGATCTGTAAAGAAAACAGATTTAACAGGATCTGTAGGGACTGTTGGTTCAGACGATCTTACTGAAAGAAATTTAACCAATCCTGTAGAAGCATTACAAGGTAATGTTCCCGGGGTACAAATTAGTAATTCTACCGGTAGAGTTGGTGATGGTTTCGATATCGTGGTAAGAGGTAAAAACTCTTTTGGTGATAATCAACCTTTATATGTTGTAGATGGGGTGCCAACAGACAATATCGATTTCTTAAACCCGCAGGATATTGAACGTATGGATATTTTGAAGGATGCTTCTTCAACAGCTATTTATGGTTCAAGAGGTACTAACGGTGTTGTGATTGTAACTACTAAAAATGGAGCAGGAGCAAAAGCTGGTTTCAATGTATCTTTAGAAAGCTTTTTTGGCGTAAAAGAAGTTGCAAGACTACCGGAGATGATGTCGCCTAGTACTTGGTGGAGATATCACCAATCTGCTTACCTGGCTACCGCGGCAAATGATCCTAATACTGGTGAAGTTTCTGCAGCAACACTTGCCGATGCAGTTGGAGGTGGAGGTACAAATACCGAGCTTTTAAGAAGAGTTGCAAATGATGAATCTTTCGATTGGTACGATGCAGTTTTAAAAAGCGGTTACCAACAAAATACGTATTTAAATGCTTCAGGTCGCTCAGAAAGCGGAATGGGATATAATATCGGTTTAGGTTATCAAACAGAAACCGGTAATATAGAAAATGAAGAATTAAAGAAATATACCTTAAAATTAGGTTTAGATCATACTCTTAATGATAAAATCTCTTTCGGAACAAACTTAACTATCGCTCGTACCGATCAAAATTTAGGAAGTGATGTAGCGATGAGAGATGCATTTCGATTAAACCCATATTTAAATCCTTACGGTTTAGACGGTGGTCTTTTTCCACAACCGGGAAAACTTACCAATGAGAATGGAGACTTTATTATTAATAAAACAAGTACTTATAATCCCTTATTAGAAATTGCTAATACAGATAATGATATTAGACGTTGGAATTTAATAGGAAGTACTTACCTTCAGTATAATGTGAATGACTGGCTGTCGCTTAAATCTACTTTTTCTTCTGGTTTAACACAATTTAGAAGAGGGCAATCTTGGGGAGCATTAACCAACACAGGATTAAATAACGGTGGGTTACCATCTGCTGAAATTGAACAATATCAATCTTTTAATTATACTTGGGATAATCAAGTTAATATTAATA
>JYMV01043937.1_pt1 | contig 10132 bp, 9 predicted proteins | sample 338911 | NCBI WGS metagenome assembly JYMV01 (sample SAMN03354496, study PRJNA234377) | hydrothermal vent metagenome | biome: Deep sea; feature: Hydrothermal plumes at the Eastern Lau Spreading Center, Western Pacific Ocean; material: Seawater | place: Tonga | collected 2009 | depth 2000 m m
TCTAATCTAAATGGGTCCAAGTAATTCATCAACCTCCTCATCTTTTGAAGTTAAAAATAATATTGGAATTGTGGTTTTTTTTCTTAATCTCGTAAGTAGTTCTTCCCCATCCATTCTGGGCATTTTAATATCTATAACTGCTAAATCTGGAGGATTTCTATTAATGCCAACTAATGCACTTTCTGCATCAATATAAGTTTGAACCTTAAAACCTTCATTTTCTAAAGCCATACTTATGCTGGTAAGTATGTTTCTGTCGTCATCTACCAATGCGATTGTGTGACTCATAATTAAAAATATGCCTTATATACAAATACTAAATTGTCACAAATTGGGCAAGTGTTAGGAATATTAATGCGTTTCTCCCCAATTATTGCCTGAATTTATATCAACGGTAAGAGGTGTGGAAAACTTATGATGTTCGCTGCTAGAAATATCAGACATTTTTTTTTTAATAATTGGTACAATTTTTTTAATTTCATCTTTGTGAGTTTCAAAAACTAATTCGTCATGTATTTGCAAAAGCATCTTAGTTTTATAATTAGGTTTCTCTTCAAATGCTTCGCTTATTTTAAGCATTGCTAATCTCATTATATCTGCTGCAGAACCTTGGATAGGTGCATTGATTGCGGCTCTCTCTTGAAAATTTCTAATATTATAATTTTTATCATTAATACCTGTAATATAGCATCTTCTTCCAAAAATATTATTTACATAACCTTTTTTTCTACAAAAATTTATTGTTGTATTCATGTAGTCTTTAATTTCAGGAAATTTCTTAAAATAAGATTTTAAAAAATCTGCAGCTTCTTGGTTGGAAACAGAAATTTGTTTTGCTAAGCCATATTGAGAAATTCCGTAAATAATTCCAAAATTTATTGCCTTAGCTCTTCTGCGCATTTCATCATCAATTTGATTTAATGGAATATTAAACACCTGACTAGCGGTTAAAGAATGTATATCTTCATTATTTTTAAAAGCTTTTTTTAATTCACTTACATCTGCAATATCAGCAAGAATACGCATTTCTATTTGATTATAATCTGCTGAAATAAGCTGGTGATTTTTTTCAGAAATAAAAGCTTTTCTAATTTCTTTGCCGTCTTCAGTTTTGATTGGTATATTTTGCAAATTGGGCTCCCTAGATGCTAATCTTCCTGTTGTCGTAGCTGCTAAAAGAAAAGACGTATGAACTCTATTAGTTTTAGTATTTAAATGTTCGGGAAGCGTATCTGTATAGGTATTTTTTAATTTAGTTAATTGCCTCCAATCTAATATATGACGTGGTAATTTGTGTCCTTTAAACGCCAAATCTTCAAGAACTGCAGCACTAGTAGCAAACCCGCCTTTTTTTGTTTTTTTTAAAGCAGCTATTTTTAATTCAGTATATAAAATTTCTCCTAATTGCTTGGGTGATCCTATATTGAATTCTTTTTTAGATTCTTTAAAAATTTCTTTTTCTAATTTTTTAATTTTAATATCAAATTTTCTTGAGAGTTCATTTAAAGAATTTGAATCTATTTTTATACCCTCTATTTCCATTTGAGCTAGCAAATACACCATTGGTTTTTCGAACAATTCATAAATTTTTAAAAGTTTTTCGTTAGCCAATCTTTCTTTAAAGACGGTATATAATCTAAAAGTTACGTCCGCATCTTCAGCAGCATATTGTGTTGCTAGTTTAATTGGCACTTTATCAAAAGTAATTTGATTTTTTCCAGTACCAACAACTTCTTTAAATGACATTGGTTTGTGATTTAAATGAATTTCAGATAAATTATCCATATTGTGTCTATGTCTTCCTGCATCCAACGCATAGGACATTAACATAGTATCCTCTATTGAATTTATTTTTATATTATTGTGTAAAAAAATGATGTAATCAAATTTTATATTTTGTCCAATTTTTTTAATACTTTTATCTTCCAATATAATTTTTAACTTTTCTAAAACTATTTTTTTTTCTAGAATCTTTTCAGTTGAATGCTCTAGCGGAATGTAACATGAAATTCCAGAATCACAGCACAGGGAAATTCCCACTAAATTTGCTTTATGAATATTTAATGAGTCTGTTTCAGTATCGACTGCAACCATTCCTTTTTCTTCAATTTTTTTTATCCATTTATCTAGTTCACTAATTTTTAAAATAGTTTGATATTTTTTTAAATCAAATTTTATAGGATTATTTGTTTTTTTAAATTTTTTTTCGGTAGGTTCTCCATCATTTGAAATAACCTGACTGAGCAAGCGATTAAATTCCATTTCCCTTAAAAAATCATACAATTTTTCTTTATTAATTTCATTTAAAGTAAAAGTTTCTAACTTTTGTTTAACCGGGACGTCACTTTTAAGCTCAACTAACTTTCGGCTTAATATAGCTTTATTTTTATTTTCTAATATCGTTTCTCTTCTTTTTTTTTGTGGAATTTCATGAGCGTTTTCTAATAACTTTTCTAATGATTTATATTTGTTAATAAGTTCTGCCGCAGTTTTAATACCAATGCCTGGAACTCCAGGAACATTATCTGATGAATCTCCGGCTAAAGCCTGAACATCTATAACTTTGGATGGTTCTACACCAAATTTTTCTTTGACTTCTTTATTACCTAGAACTTTACTTTTCATTGGATCATAAAGTCTTACTCCTGGTTTTACCAATTGCATAAAATCTTTATCTGCAGAAATGATCGTAACTTTAGCACCTTTTTTTAATATTTGATCTGTATAGGTGGCAATTAAATCATCTGCTTCATAATTAAGCATTTCGGCCGAAGCTACATTAAAAGCTTTTACCGATTTTCTTATGTATTCAAACTGAGGAGCCAAATCTTCTGGGGTATCACTTCGATTAGCTTTATAATCTTCATAAATTTCATTTCTGAAATTTTTTCTCGCGGAATCAAAAATAACTACAAAATGTGTAGGTTTATTTTTACTATCGTCAGATCGGGACTCTTCTAGAAGTTTATGTAGCATAGTACAAAATCCATTTACCGCTCCAGTTGGTAATCCATCACTTTTTCTAGAAAGAGGTGGTAGTGCATAATATGCTCGAAAAATATATCCTGAACCATCAATAAGATAAAAATTATCGGTTTTTTTTATGGAATTCATAAATTAATATTAACCTATTTTAATTAGTGTTATGGATATATAAAAGCTAAATCATCATGAGTGAAAAAAACGCAATAAAGATAGAAAAATTAACTAAAATTTATTCTAAAAAATCCTCAAACGAGATTAAAGCTCTAAACAATTTAAACTTAGAAGTGAAAGAAGGTGAAATTTTTGGATTGCTTGGACCTAATGGTGCTGGGAAAACTACTTTCTTAAATATCCTTGCGGGAACAGTTATAAAAAATTCTGGAAGCGTTAATGTATGGGGTTATGATTTGGATAAAAATCCACGACAAGTAAGATCTTCTATCGGAATCGTTCCTCAAGAGATAAACCTTGATGCATTTTTTAGTCCAAAAAAACTTTTAGAACTCCAAGCAGGATTATACGGAATACCAAAAATAGATAGAATAACAGATACAATATTAAAATTAGTTTCTCTAGAAAAACAAGCTAATTCTTACGCAAGAAGTTTATCTGGAGGTATGAAAAGAAGATTATTAATTGCTAAAGCAATGGTTCATAGGCCGCCTATTTTAGTTTTAGATGAACCAACTGCAGGAGTTGATGTTCAACTACGTAAAAACTTGTGGAGTAACGTGAAATCACTTAACAAGCAAGGGGTAACCATAATCCTAACTACCCACTTAATGTACGAAGCTGAAGAAATGTGCGACAGAATAGCAATCCTAAATAAAGGAAATCTCGTAACGTTAGATACAACAGAAAATCTACTAGATCGCATAAAAACTAAAAAAATTATTTTTAAAGTAAAAAAAATAAACAAAATTAATCCACAAGATTTAAATGGAATAAAATTTTCATATAGTTCCAATAATAAAATAACAGCTTTATACGAAAGAAAAAAACACAAAATAGATGAAATAATAAATAAAATCAAAAACTCAGGAATGGAAATTTATGATATTTCAACTGATGAAGGCAATTTAGAAGACGTATTTATTGATCTTACAAAAAACTAGATTTCGTTAAAAAAAGTTGTATTGTGTTCAGTATGGAAGCTGTCAAAAAAATTGGATTAAATAAAATTGCTAAAATTATTTTAATAGCAGTATTAGGAACTTTACTTTTAACCATTTCTGCTAAAATAAAGATTCCTTTTTATCCAGTTCCAATGACTATGCAAACTTTTGTGGTATTGTTTCTTGGTATAGCGTTTGGTTATAAAATTGGCTTAGTAACAGTTTCTCTTTACTTATTAGAAGGTATACTTGGACTTCCTGTATTTGCTAATTCACCTGAAAAAGGAGTTGGACTAATCTATTTTACCGGACCAACTATGGGTTATCTAATTGGTTTTTTAGTTGCAGTTTATTTTGCAGGTTTATTTAAATATGATAAAGGACTAATAAACACTTTTTTAAAATTAATATTTTCAGTAAGTTTTATTTATATCCTCGGTTTAATTTGGTTAGGTACATTAATTGGATGGGATAAACCTATATTTAAATTAGGTGCCGAACCATTTCTATTAGCAGAACTATTTAAAATGTTATTATTATTGTTTTTAACTCCAACCCTATTAAAAGCGAAAAAATTAATAAAAATTACCTAGGAGATCTTTTAGAAAGAATTCTTTGCAAAGTTCTACGGTGCATTTTCAACCTTCGCGCTGTTTCTGAAACATTTCTATTGCATAATTCAAAGACTCTATGAATATGTTCCCATTTAATTCTATCAGCAGACATAGGATTTTCAGGCGGAATAGCTTTTAATTCTGGTGATGCTAAAAGAGCATTTTCTACGTCATCTGCATCTGCAGGTTTAGGGATATAATCTATAGCTCCAGCTTTAACCGCTGCAACTGCAGTTGGTATATTCCCGTATCCTGTAAGCATAACCACTCTACTATCCTTTTTAAACTTTCGAATTTCTTTAATTACCTCTAGTCCACTCCCATCACCTAGGCGTAGATCAACCACAGCAAACGCTGGGGATGTATTTTTGGCTTGACTTATCCCCTTTTTGACACTTTCTGCCTGAATAACTTGAAAACCTTTTTTTTCCATCGCTCGGGCTAATCTGTCTCTAAAAAGATTGTCATCATCAACAATAAGTAGCGATTTATCAGCAAAATCAGTGATTTTTTGAACACTTTTTTTTTCTTGTTCCGTTCTCATTTTTTTATTTTCAAAATTTAATCTATCATAAATATAAGTTCAAAAAATAAATTTTCAAGAGAGTAAATTAATGCTTTACATTACTCATCATTTCTATAAATACGATTCTTAAGATAGTTTTTTATAAATTTTTTTTAATTTTTTTGTTTAATAAAAAAGGGGATGTATGAGATGCAAAAATTTAATTCGGTTGATGAGCTGGTTAACACTGTTCGACCAGTAGACCCGATTTATTGCATAAGACCTAACTCTATAAAATCAGCATGTAGCTGGTTTAAAGGTAATTTTCCAGGACAAGTTCTTTACGCCGTAAAAACTAATCCAAATGAGAAAGTAATTAAATATATTCGTGAAAGTGGAATTGATCGATTTGATGTTGCATCAATTAATGAAATTAAATTAATTAGAAAAATTTTTCCTGATGCTAAAGCTTACTACATGAATACTGTAAAAAATCGTGAGCACATTCGAGAAGCTTATTTAAATTATAACATCCGAGATTTTGCTTTAGATACGAAAGAAGAACTACAAAAAATTATTGAGGTTACTAATAATGCTAAGGATTTGACTCTTTACATTAGAGTTTCCATTTCAAACGAGCATGCAGAAATTGATTTATCTAAAAAGTTTGGTGCACTTCCTAGTGAAGCATTGGGCTTACTAAGACTTGCCAAAGAACATGCTAAAAAAGTTGGTTTAAGTTTCCATGTAGGTTCACAGTGTATGCACCCTATTTCTTATGCTAAAGGAATTCGAGAGGTAGGAAACATCATTAAAAAAACTAAAATAATTCCAGATATCATAAATGTTGGAGGTGGATTTCCTTCTATTTACCCAGATTTAAATCCACAACCTCTTGAAAATTATATAAGTGAAATTAAAAAATCTTTTGATAATTTAAAATTAGAAAATAAACCTGAATTATTATGTGAACCTGGTAGAGCACTTGTTGCTGAAAGTGGATCTTCAATAGTAAGGATCGTTCTTAGAAAAAAACAAAAACTTTATATTAATGATGGAACCTATGGTAGTTTATTTGATGCAGGTGTTCTAAACTTTGTCCTTCCTACAAGAATGATACCCAATGGAAGAATGACTTCTAAAAAATTAACTTCTTACAATTTATATGGGCCAACATGCGATAGTTCAGATTATATGAAAGGTCCTTTTGTTTTGCCTAACAATTTAAAAGAGGGCGATTATATAGAATTGGGTCAACTTGGTGCATACTCCTTAACCTTTAGAACTAAATTTAATGGGTTTTACTCTGATCAAATTTTTGAGGTTAATGATAAGCCCATAATATCTATGTACGAAAAGGATAGAAGTTCTCATTATCTTGTTGCTTAAATGAACAATCCAAAAGATCCGAAGTTGGGTCATAACAAAAAGACCTTTCTAGAAAAACCTGTCGAGCATATTGATATTACATCTTTTGACTCTAGAAAAATTATAGAGTCTATGGACAAAATGTCTTTTACTTCAAGAGACACTGCTAAAGCTTGTGGTATTTTTAACAAAATGTTATCTGACAAAAATTGTACAATTTTTTTGACTTTAGCAGGCTCTACATCTGCAGCTGGTTGCATGAAGATATATTCTGATATGGTTAAATATAATATGGTTGACGTAATAGTTGCTACAGGAGCTTCAATTATTGATATGGATTTTTTTGAGGCTTTAGGATTTAAACACTATCAAGGATCGCAATTTCAAGATGATTCTCAATTAAGGGAAAACTATATAGATCGAATATACGATACATACATAGACGAAGAGCAGCTTCAGACTTGCGATAAAACTATTTGTGATATAGCAGATTGTCTAGAACCAAAGCCTTACACCTCAAGGGAATTTATTAAAGAAATTGGAAAATACTTAAAAACTAAAGCGAAAAAAAAGGGTTCTTTAATTGAAGTTGCATATGACAATAATGTTCCAATATTTTGTCCTGCTTTTACTGATTCAAGCGCTGGTTTTGGATTAGTAATGCATCAAGAAAAAAACCCAAAAAAAAGTATTACCATTGATTCTATTAGAGAATTTAGAGAATTAACTGAAATAAAAATAAAATCTAAATCCTCTGGTCTTTTTATGATAGGAGGTGGCGTTCCAAAAAACTTTGTACAAGACACAGTTGTTTGTGCTGAACTTTTAGGTAACAATGTTGATATGCATAAATATGCCGTACAAATTACGGTGGCAGATACAAGAGACGGTGCTTGCAGCAGTTCTACTCTTAAAGAAGCAAGTTCTTGGGGAAAAGTTGATGTTACAAATGAACAAATGGTTTTTGCTGAAGCTACTAGTGTTCTTCCTCTTATAGCTAGTGATGCTTACCATCGTAATCTTTGGAAAGAAAGAGAACGTAAAAACTTTTCAAATATATTTGGTTAAAAATTGAAATATCTTTCAAATAAAAAAGGGTTTCTTGGAACGGATAATAAAAGTAATGGTAAAGAAAATGTTGTTGTAATACCTTTTGGACTTGAAAAAACAGTTAGCTATGGTACTGGAACCAGTAAAGGTCCAATAGAGATAATCAAAGCTTCACATCAAGTAGAATTATTTGATGAAGATTTAAATAAAGAACCATATAAAAACATTGGTATAAAAACTTTAAACCCATTTCCCATAAAAAAAAACATGATGGATGCCCTTAGACAAATCGAAAATATTAACAAACTTTTATTAGATAAAAAAAAATTTCCCTTAATTTTAGGAGGTGAGCACTCTTTAACTCCTGGAGCTATTAGACCTTTTATAAAAAAATTTGGTAAAATATGTTTGCTTCATTTTGATGCACATGCTGATCTGAGAAATAGTTATAATGGCAATAAATTTTCCCATGCATCTGCAATTAGAAGGTGCCTAGATAATCCAAATGTCAATGTAGTATCGTTTGGTATAAGAAACATTTCATCAAGTGAAATATCGTTTTTAAATAAGAATAAAAAAAGGATAAATATTTTTTGGGCAAAAGATAAATTAAAATGGAATTTAAATAAATTTAAAAAAATTATAAGAAATAAAAAAGTGTATCTAACTTTTGACGTAGACGGCTTAGATTTGAGCCTGATGCCTGCTACTGGAACACCAGAACCAGGTGGTTTATTTTGGAATGAAACAATTAAAATTATAAAAATTGCAGCTCAATCCTCAAATATTGTAGGAGCTGATATAAATGAACTTTCTCCTATAAAAGGATTTGATTCTTATAATTATTTAGTTGCAAAACTTGCATATAAAATAATTGCCTACTCTTTCGAATTCAAGAAAAAATTAGATAGCTAGTAAATCTCTTGTTTGCCATTTAATGGTTACCATAGCTCCATTTGTTTTAGGACACTTATCAAAGTTAACAGTTGCTTTCATTCTTTCTAAAAGTGTTTTACCTATAAAGGTTCCAAGTCCTAATCCAGATTTAGAACTAATTATTTTATTCTTAGAACGTATATAAGGTTCACCTAATACATTTAAAATATCTTCAGAAAATCCTGGTCCATCATCGCATACTTGTACTTTTGTAACTTTATCATTGCTCTCTAAACTAATATCAACTGATGATTTACTATACTTTACAGCATTGCCTATAAAATTTCTTAATCCATAAGTTATTTCTAAAGTTCTTTCGATTTGTGGATTAAACCTGTTTTTTTCTACTAAAAGAGACAATTTTTTTTCAGAAATTTCAGCATACGATTTAACAATTTCACCTAACAGTTCCTCAATCTTAATGTCAGTTAAAAAACTATCTTCTTGAAGTTGATTTTTTGAAAGATTTTTTAAAATATCTGAACATCTTTTAGTTTGAGATAACAACAATTCAATATCTTTTGAATATTTTGGATTATTTCTAGTTTCTCTTTCCAATTCTTTAGCAATAACAGTAATAGTCGATAAGGGTGTTCCTAATGAGTGTGCTGCAGCAGCTGCCTGTAAACCTATAGATTCTAACTCATGTTCCTTAGCCAAAATTAATTCAAGTCTATTTAAGGCTTCAGTTCGTTTTCTCGATTCTATTCCAAACCTAACTCCAAAATAAGTTAAAAAGATTAACCCTACTATAATAGCAATTGGAACAGCATATAAATAAATATCCGGTACATGAAAATGTAATTCACCAGAATGAGGTAGCGGTAAATGATAAATTGTTAATAAAATTAAAATCACTATTGTAGTAATGGATAAATTGATAGTACTTCTTAAAGTTAAAAAAGTTGATGATACTATTGCTGGAACTATTAATAAAATTATAAAAGGATTTGTGACACCACCAGTTAAATACAACAATATAGATAATTGAATAAGATCGTAAAATAAAAAAAATGTTGAAGTAAAATTGTTTAATTGGTTTTTGTGAAATTTAAATTGCAAAAAAAAATTAGTTAAAGCTCCAATTAAAATAACTGCAGAACAATAGAAAAACAGAAGTTCGAATTTAAGAACAAAATAAACAATACTTATTGTTAAGTATTGTCCAACTAAAGCTATCCATCTTAAAATAACTAAAGTTTTTTTATCTAATTGAATATTATCTTTTGACGTAAAAACTTCCGAAAATTTCATTCGAAAATTATATATCTAAATTTGAAACTTCTAAAGCTCGATTAATTATAAAATTTTTTCTTGGAGCAACTTCATCACCCATAAGTATTTGAATTAAATCTTGATCTTTTTTCGATTTAGCTTTTGTATTATTTGAATATCTTACCTGTAATAACGTACGCTCTTTAGGGTTTAAGGTTGTCTGCCAGAGTTCTTCTGGGTTCATTTCACCAAGACCCTTAAATCTTTGAATATTAATTTTATTTTTTTCCTTTTCGATAAGCTGGCTATACTTTTTAGTATTTTTTTTAATTGAACTTTTTGTT
>JYMV01053150.1_pt1 | contig 10132 bp, 9 predicted proteins | sample 338911 | NCBI WGS metagenome assembly JYMV01 (sample SAMN03354496, study PRJNA234377) | hydrothermal vent metagenome | biome: Deep sea; feature: Hydrothermal plumes at the Eastern Lau Spreading Center, Western Pacific Ocean; material: Seawater | place: Tonga | collected 2009 | depth 2000 m m
TTTTACCAAGGCTTCTCCTGCTACACTATCAGCGGTGCCGATTTCCGTAGAACTACTTGTGGAAAAGACAACAGTGTCGCTACCAAGAGCATAAGTCAAACCGATATCAGTACCTACATAGGCTTGTCCTGATGTGCCAGCATTATTAAGGGCGAGATAACTACCGAAGACGACCCACGGTTTGATATCACCAAAGTCCATAGAAACTCCCAGACCTAAGGTTGAAGTCGAAGTCCCAGTACCGTCCGCATCAGTGGATGGTGTTCCCTTATGTGCGGTTGCAGCACTACACTGAGTCACTCCAACTGCTATTGTGCCAAAGGTTGCATTAAAACCAACTCCAGTTCCGGTTATACCATGATAAGCACCTTCACTGGCATGGCCCGCGTCTCCGCTACCACATGCATCGGATACATCGCCCGACGCCTGGTATGCAACAGTAACGTTCATTGTGTCACTGATTACGTATCCGAGGGAAACACCATGATAACCACCGACTCTTGCGCCAACTGCATCATCATCAGCACTAAACCCAACTGTACCACTTGCAGCACTGCCTGAGGCTACATTCTGACTGGAAAGATGAGAAGCATCACCCAATACAATGGTCATTGTGCCATCAGTTACAGTGATTGCGGTACTGTCTTCACCTGTTTGCTGAGCACAACCTCTGGTCGCGCCTGCAGTGGAACCCGAACCATTGTCAGTTGCTGTACAACCTGGGCGGTCCAAATTAAATGAAGTACCAGCGGAACCAGTCCAGTCACCTACTTTTCTTGAACCGGATATTGATAATGTTTCATCCAAACCACTATCTGCCCAGTTTACTGCATACGACAAAGTCGAAGAATTTGGGCCATCTGCGTGACTGGATGACAACGTAATACCTCCACCTTCACTACCAACACCGCCGCCAGAAAGAGCGTTGGCATTTGCGTTATTCTGTGTAGTGGTTATGTTGAACTGTGCTGAAGCGGAACCGCTTGCTGAGAAATCCCAGGCAAACGCGGGGGCCGCAAGTGCGACGGAAGCAACAGCCGCTAGCATAATTTTACTTAATTGTTTCATAACTCTCCTTAAAATGTTATGAGGTTAGTTCGAGATCCAACCATTAGGATCTTCAAACTCAAGATATACGGCTGCTGTAACCACCATGGTTGTCCAGCCCGTTACGGCTCCAGGAAACGCTCCTGAAAACCCGGGGATTAAAACCCCTTAAATGCCGCAGAAGTAGAGATAGAAAAATATGGACGTCAGTCCCAGTCTGTCTCTACAACTAAATCACTCCGTCAATGTGACAGAATGATAACCCCCCAACTCTTAAATTTCTCACTTGATGCATGAGCAAAAGCCCTCGAAGCGACTGTTTCTGAGTCAGGCCGCCAGTTGCACACATCGAAGTTATCTGCGATTGAGTCCCCCCCTCCTGACGGTTCAGAATTGCCAATTCCTGTTGAGGAACTGCTTTTCACCGCCAAGGGGTTTCGTTCAAACATCTCAGAAAAACTGCGGAGTTTTGAGGTTTAGCTACTAATTATCATACTTTTAAAAAATATGTCAAGAAAAAAATCACTTTTTTTTGCTTTTTTTGCTAAAATCTGTAAAAAAACGTTATTTTTTGCTTTTTCAGCTGCTATTTTATACATATATTCAGTTCCGAAAGAACTGTAAGACTAGTTTAGGACTTGCTGAAAAATAATATTATTCAATGATATCAATAAGTAATTATCCAATTGATGATGTCAACTGCAGGGTGCTTCCTGAACAAGCACGAAAGCCGTGCACTTCTGGATTCCGGATCAAGTCCGGGTTGACAAAATAAAAAACTTTTTTAGTGAGTCCTGGCTAATTTAATTGAATTAAAAATCTATCCTTTAATTTGTGTGAAAAACCCTACTAATATGAAAAATTTTCTAAAACACACAATAAATATTTTAACACAGAGCAGCAAAGGCGCAAGTTGATTAATTTATTACTGGATGTAGACACGGGAATTGATGATGCCCTGGCACTTTTCTATCTGGCAGATGCACAAAAACAAGGTCAGCTGAAAATCCTGGGCAGCACCACTGTCGGCGGAAATGTTGAAGTTGCACAAACTACTTTGAACACACTCAAAGTCTGGGAAATGCTGGAACTGGAAATTCCGGTTGCTTCCGGAGCAGAAAGCCCTTTGCAGGCACCATTGAACACAGCACCTTTTGTACATGGAGAAGACGGACTTGGAAATTCTTTCCTGTCGCCGCCAAAAAGATTGCCTGTCAATGAGTCGGCTGCAGACATGATATTGAGGCTCAGTCATGAATATTCCGGAGAACTGACTTTGCTCACAACTGCACCCCTGACTAATATCGCCGTGGCCCTGTTGCGTGATCCGGACCTTGCCGGTCGAATCCTGAAGTTGGTGATCATGGGCGGAGCAGTTTTCACTGGAAATGTATCTGCTGTGGCTGAAGCCAACATTGCCAACGATCCGGAAGCGGCACGGATTGTTTTCCGTTCCGGAATGGAGATGACCCTGGTCGGCCTCGATGTAACTCACGAAGTGTACTGGGAAGAAGCGGATCTGGAACCTTTAATCAACATTGATAATGAGCGCTCGGCTTTTTTGCTGCAGATCATTCGTTTCATTTCCGGAGCCTACGAAAGTCTTACCGGCTGGAGGCGCTGTGTGCTGCATGATCCTTTGGCGGCAGGAGTGTGCCTTTTCCCAGATTTGGTGAAAACCGAAAAACGTTATGTGGATGTTGAGTTGAATGGTGAATTAACCCGCGGAATGACTGTGGTGGACCGGCGCGGCAGAACACCTTTAGGTGAGGAAAATATGCAGGTGGCGCTTGAAGTTGATGCAGAACGTTTTAAGAAGCAACTCATGCAAAGTCTGCTGGTTTGGTGTTATCGTCCGCCGTATATTACGGCCCAACCGTAGTCATGTTATCGTCCGCCGTATATTACGGCCCGGAATTACAATGAAGAGGATTATTGTGGTTAAACTAAGCACGGAATGACAATGAAGAGGATTATTGTGGTTCCTCTTCGCACGGAATGACAATGAAGAGTGTAAGTGTTGTGAGTAGGGCTTTGATCTTCAGGCAGTAAGAACAAACTGATTATCATCCATCAACTCCAGTCCGGAACCGACCCAGTCTTCCGGTGAAAATTCCTGCAGAAGTTCAACAACCTCTTTGCGTGCTTCCAGATCAACCGGTGAATAAGGCAGCCGGAAAACAGGCTGTGTTGCACCCGTCATGCTCAGAACTGTATTCAGGGCATTTGGGCTGGGAACATGAAAAAGCCAGGACATCAGCGGTTGTAAACGGTCATTAAGCTTTGGATCATCTGTATCCATCAGGCGCCGCATCAATCCCGGCATTAAATTACTGATCACTGAAATCACTCCGTGTGAACCGTGACGGTGACGTCCCTCAAAACACTGGTCATCATTTCCGGACCAGCAGGCGATTCCTTTTGACTCATAGTGCGCCATCCGTTCAATACCGGCACATTCTTTGACGCCGATCAGGTTTGGATGTTGAGCCAGTTCTTCAATTAATTCCGGCTGCAGATCCTGCCCTGTCCTTCCGGGAACGTTGTAAATTATGGAGGGTCCCAAATCTAAAACACGCTTAAAATGCTCTCTGAGTCCCGCGTCCGAGGTTTTTCCGTAATATGGATTGATCTGCAGGGCTGCGTCCATTCCAAAAGCAAACCCATATCTGGTGCCCTTGATTGCTTCGCGGGTGTTGTTGCTTCCGGTGTTGCCGACGATTGCCAGACGATCGCCGAATTTGTTTACACTGTGGGCAATCAGCATCAGATGTTCCTCCCAGTCCATCAAATGACCTTCTCCGGTGGTTCCGCAGACAATCAGGCCCTGCACACCATTTTTAATCTGTGCTTCAACCAGAAAGTCATAGCTTTCAAGGTCAACATCTCCGTCCAGTTTGTAAGGAGTTTTAATTGCGGTCATCAGGCTCGCAGATTTTATTTTTTCCATTTCATGATGTTAATTGTTCCAGCCCGAAAGGCTGTATGTTATTTGATTTTTCCTGGCTTTCTGCAAAAAACTCACGCAGCTAAAGTTTTTAAGTTCACTCAGTTTACGTTAATCAGCAGAAACGTTCAAGGCACAGGCAGAGAAAATAATTATGGAGCTTTTTTAAGGTTGGATTCATAATAACGCGTGTAAAGATTACCCCGCTCTGTAAAGCGCACCCCATAGACATTGCTCCGCAGTCCCGGCCGAAAAAAACTGTTTTCTATCACACCAAGCCACTGATCGGTCAAATGTTTTTTTAAAACTATCTGCACACGCTCACCTTCTTGAAATCGCGGGTTGATGGCTTTCGGCATCGGACAGACCTTTTTATGGAGAGAGGTGTCGCCATAGCAAATCCACGAAGCCCGTATGATAATACCGATACGCTGCGGTCCGCCGTTTACCTGAATAAAGTCAGATGGTGAAAAAGAAGTGATGACTTTGCGGGAAGTGTTTACGATGCGGTCAAAAACCTCCAGTTCATAGGCACGATGCAGCAATAATACTAAAGTAAAATTAAAGCGAACTATCCGGTTCATCGGATTACTCCTTCCAGTTTGGCTCCGTCATATATCGTATCCTGATCCAATACTCCGTTCATGGAAGAACCGTTAAAAATGCTTTTTGAAAAATCTGCTTTTGTTAAATTTGCATTATCAAGATTTACGTCATTCAACTCTGTTCCACCGGCTTTTGCGTCCATCAATAAAACCTCATTCAAAATGGAAGCATTCAAACGTGCATTGTTCATTGTCGCAGAAAGGAGTCTGGCCCGGCTCAAGTCACATTCCTGAAGAGAGGCTTCCGAAAAATTGCAAAAATTTAAAATCGTTCCCTGCAGCTGTGATGAATCAAGGTGAGCACCGATGAACTCTGAACCGGTGAAATCCGCATCGGCTGCATTGAGATCAACGGAACGACAGGCACTAAAATCGCAGACATGCATTTTTGCACCGCAAAGATTTGCTGCAGATAAAGATGTAAATGAAAAATCACAGAGATCTCCCCTGACGTTAAGCAGGACCGAATCTTTGATAAAAGAACCACTAAAATCAATACTATTCATAATTGACTGACGGAAATTTACTTCTATGAGGATACAGTCTCGTAAATCTGACTTGCTCAGATCGCATTTTATAAAAGAGGATTCCTGCATGTGGCTGCCGTACATTTCACAATCATCTATAAGACATTCTTCAAAGTGGGAAAAAGCGAAATCGGAGCCGTTGAAAGTACTTCCGGTAAATTTGCACTTTGTAAAAATTGCCCCCTCAAAATTTAACTTATCAAGATTCAATGCAGTTATATTTACCTCCTTTATTGGAGACCTGCGCTTTACCAGACGTTCAACTTCTTTTCTGGTGATATCGGCCATTAGTTCGTTTAATGTTGATCGGTTATGATGCAAAAAAATTTTCCGAATCGGAGTTCGGGGCTACCATCTGAAATTTTACTTGTTTGCCTCAGTGCGTCAGCCTCTTTACAAAGAACAAGAATGACTGCCATAAACTTAAAAGTTCAGGCTGGCATCCTGAAAAAATATTGCTGATAGTTCTTCAAAAGCTCTTTGCAGGAGTTAAACTTGATTCCGTTTTCGTCGAAACTATAGGCTTTATCAGTTGCAGTCACCGGCACATTGAAACGTGAACGGCGTACGTTGATTGCCGTTCCGGTCAAGATTTTGCCGGTAATGAAAACCACACCTCCATTTGAAATTCTGTTCAAGTCTTTTATTTCTATGTGGGTTTCCCGTTTTCTGAGATTTGTGAAAGCACTAATAACATTTTTTTCGGCCTTTGTTTCAAATTCACTCAGGGTTTCAATTTTTTTCTCATCCCATCCGCCTGCCTCAAGCTCCTTCAGAATAGTATCAATTTCCGTTAAATTGTCCTGCAGAGACTGCAATGCCGTATCAGTCAGTTTTTGGAGTTCATTAAACTGCTTTCGGTTGTTTGTCGTAATACCAACCTCTAAAATAGTATGGGGCTCACTGTTTTCTTCACTAACTTTGCCGCTTTTAGTTTCTTTTGTTCCAGGCAAACCAACATTCGGCAGCAGGATAAGATTTCCGGCTTGAATAACTCCTCCGTAAACATAACCGTATGGTGCCGTGACCTGGAGAGTTGAACCGCAAAAAACTTTTGAGTTCAGGACAAAGTCATCTACTAAAAGATGTTCTCCGACATTTGCCTGAGTGTCAGTCATGTCGCTTGTATGAAGCGATCTGCCGCATTGAACGATGGCACCTTTGATACCATGTGCGACTCGGATTTCACCGAGCGAGCGTAAACGTGCTTTTCCTACGGAACCTCCAATATCTATCCGTACTGCTTCTACGATGCAGCGATCAGCAACATTACCCCGTATTTTTACAATCCCGTCAAAACGTAGATGTCCTGTTATCTTTTCCACCGAAATGCTGTCGTTATTGAGACAGACAACTCCGGATTTTGTTGCAATGATATGAGTACCTTCCGGATTATACCTGGTGTTTCGTCCCGGACGGATACGATATTGTTTTCCGGATTTGGCAGTAATCAGCTTTCCGGTAATACTATAGCCGTTTTCACCCATTGTGGCCGACATCAACCGTACCAGTTCCTGTCCTTCTTCTACTTTCTGTAAAACAGTTACCTCTTCAAGTTTTACCCCAGTTCCCAAAGCAGGTCGAGACTTCTCGGGAATAAAAAGCAGTTCCGGATACCCATTTTTTCCATGTACAACCGATTTACCGCTGGCGACTAAAGCCGGTTCATAAAAAATCTTATCTGCAATAATATTTTTAATATTTTTGCTGCTGATTCCCTGAAAAATATTTTTCCCCTCGAGAGCAGCAATAATAAGCTCCATCGTCAGAGGATCGCCTTCTTCACTTGGAGGAATGATATTTACATAGGCCCTTGACTCATCTTCACTGAGTTCAATTTGCAAAGTGTAATCATTGGTTTCAACATCCGCCAGGTAATCAAATTCACCGCTTGTTCGATTATATATTTCCAGCAATTGTTCCGGAACATAGTCCAAGTTCCTCAGGTGAAGTTCTGCCTGAATATCATCCATGCTGGCAGTTTCTGCTCCCACCAGCTGCTCTGGAATGCGCAGCATCACTTTACCGTCGTTAATCGTAATTTTATATAATTCAGCCTTGGCCATTGTTTGAGTGTAGAATGTTGGGTCTTGAGTGGAGGGTGGTGTTGACTTTCGGACTTAATTCATTAATTGTTTCATTTCCTCCGGACTCAAAGCTCTGCTTTCGCCGGACTGCAAGTCACCTAAAGAAACCGTTCCAACCTGGAAGCGCTTAATTTTTTGCACCGGATAACCTAAGTCTTGGAGCATTTTTTTGATTTGCCGGTTTGTTCCTTCCCTGAGAAAGACCTCAAGCCATGTTTTATCGTTTACAGTATGCAGAATTTTTACCCGTACAGGCTGGTGCCTGCGTTTTTCAATCACCGGTCCTTTCCGCAAAGTTGACAGAGCTGCATTCTCAACGATACCACGTACCTTAACAAAATAACCTTTCCAAACCTTGTGCCGGGGATGCATCAGCTGCTGGGCCAATTCACCGTCGTTGGTCAGTAAAATCAAGCCTTCTGCATCATAATCAAGCCGTCCTACAGGAAAAAGCCTGGCTGAAGTTCGAGGAAAAAAGTCACTGATTGTGGTGCGTCCCTCAGGATCGTTGAGGGTCGTGATGCAATTTTTAGGCTTGTAAAGAGCATATACCTGCGTTTTTTGACGCTGCGGTAATTTTACCCGCCGTCCTTCCACGCTCAAGTGGTCTTTTCCAACGAGCATTTTCTGTCCCATCTTCAGGACAGTTTCACCATTCAGCCTCACTTCGCCGGCCAAAATTAATTTTTCTGCAGCACGTCTTGACGCAATTCCGGCCTGGGCAATAACTTTTTGGATCCGTACAGGCTCTGCTGAATGAAAATTTTGCATCAGCTGGTACCTTCTGTTTGAAGAAAAGAAGTGTCCTCTTGTATCCTCAATAAAGCTTTTTCTGCAGCAAGCTGACTGGCTAGTTTTTTGCTGGCACCGCGCCCTCGTCCGTATTCTTTTTCTTTGACATAAACTGCCATCGTAAATTCCTTTTCATGATCAGGACCAGATTCTTCAACCAGTTCATATGTCGAGGGAATTCCCATTATTTTCTGTACGTGTTCCTGCAGTTCTGACTTATAATCTCGTGTAATATAACCCTCTGCATCTTGCGGCAAATGTGGAAGAAAAATTTTGCGAATTACTCTGGTGATTTGGGAGAGTCCGTGTTCTTCACGGCTGTCAAGGTAGATAGCTGCCATAACTGCTTCAAAGGTGTCAGCCAGCAAAGATTTTTTCTTTCGCCCTCCTGTCATTTCTTCACCCCTGCCAAGTAACAAACATTCGCCTAATTCCAGGGTCACGGCCTGTTTGCTGAGTCCGGATTCACTGACCAGGCTTGCCCGGAATTTTGAGAGTCCTCCCTCATCGAGTTCCGGAAACCCTTCCATCAGCATTTCACTGATCACCAGGTCCAGGACTGCATCACCAAGAAACTCAATCCTTTCGTTATTACTAAATTTTTCATCTAAATCCACTGGCAGATAAGATTTATGCGTCAGTGCTTGGCGGAGAATTTCCGGTTTTTTGAATTGATAATCAACACGTTGACATAAGCGGATCCATTCTTGTTTCATCATTTTACCTTTTTCTTCGTTTGCACCAGACGCGAATGGTTTGCGGACTGTAGAATCCAAGGCTCAGATAATGCACCAGACCGTCTGAAACAGTTTGCTCTATTTCGATAAGTGAAGCACCTCCGGGACAGGCTGAACTAATTTTTGCCGGGCCGCCGATTTGGCTGTCTGTGAATAGCATACTGACGCTGGAAATTTCCCCATCGTGCTTTTCACGCAGCATGTCTGTATCGTGATAAACACGTACGGTATAACAACCGGAAAGCATAACCGAAAGTACGGAAGCAATCAGCAATGATAAGATGGACGCAGGATTAAAGCTGAATTTTAAGTTGATCATTTGCCAAAAATTTGAAAGGTTGCAGAGCAACAGACGGATTTCTGATGTGAGTTCAGAGTCAAAACTGACGGCTTCGACATTACAAACAGCAAGCAAATTCTTAAAATTATTATCACTACAAATCTATCCCATTTACACACTCTATGACAAGTTTTATTGATACTCACTGCCACCTTGACATCCTGGAATCAACTCCGGAAGAAGCAATTATTGAAGCAAAACAGGCAGGTGTTCAACGGATGGTTACTATTGCTGTAGATGAGCCATCTCTGGATTTCGTCTCAAGTACAGTACAGGAATTTCCTGCAGTTTACGGAAGTGTTGGTTTTCATCCGCATGATGCTTCAAAACTTACAAAGTCGCTATTACAAAAAATTCGGCAACTTGCCGAAGAACAGCATAAACTGATTGCAATTGGCGAAACTGGACTTGATTATCATTATATGAACAGTCCTGCTGAGATCCAGCAACAGGCGTTCCGAAAACAGCTTCAACTGGCAGTTGAGCTCAATCTCCCAGTTATCCTGCACAGCCGGGAAGCAGAAACCGATACCCTGAGTATTCTGCAGGAGTTTCCGGTACCATCTCTTGGTGTGGCACACAGTTTCACCAGTTCAATTGAAATGGCAAAAATACTTGTGGATATGGGATGGTATCTGGGCATTAATGGAATAGTAACTTTTAAGAATGCCGAAGATTTACGAGAAGTGGTGCGTTGGCTTCCACTTGAGCATTTACTTCTGGAAACAGACTCACCCTTTCTTGCCCCAATTCCCTTTCGTGGAAAACCCAACAAACCGGCACACATTCCCGCCATTGCCGGTTTTATTGCTAAGTTGAGAAAAATTTCCCTGGAGGAATTAGCACAACAAACCACAGCAAACGCACAGCGCTTGTTTAACTTTGATGAGTGAATGGTGCTGCATTCTTAATAAAGTCCTGTATCGATAATCCTTCCATAATATTAAATAAAATCCTGTAAAAACAACAATCTGCGTCTATAATAATTGAAAATTTATTTGCGTTTATTGATTTCTTAACTGGCATGCAAAGATGCAGAAAAATTTTTCC
>JYMV01018514.1_pt1 | contig 10130 bp, 10 predicted proteins | sample 338911 | NCBI WGS metagenome assembly JYMV01 (sample SAMN03354496, study PRJNA234377) | hydrothermal vent metagenome | biome: Deep sea; feature: Hydrothermal plumes at the Eastern Lau Spreading Center, Western Pacific Ocean; material: Seawater | place: Tonga | collected 2009 | depth 2000 m m
CATCCAACCCTTACTTAGGAGTACAAATACAAGAAGATCTTAAATGGAAGGAACACATTAACAACGTTACTAAAAAAGCCAGTTCCACCTTGGGCTTCCTAAGAAGGAATTTACAACACTGTCCGAGAGAATGTAGAAAAACAGCCTACATTGCACTGGTCCGGTCAATAACGGAATACGGAGCTATCATCTGGGACCCGTATAACAAAAATGATATTAACAAATTGGAAAATCTACAATACAAGCGATGAATTTATTTTTTTTTCATTTATATTTCAATTTTAACATTTTTGATTTAGCGTGAAAACAAGGCTTGATAAATTTTCGAGAATACTACTATAACGTATAAGTAATATTTTTAAACGGATGAAGTCCTTAGTACAACAATACGTGTGTACTTCCGTTCAGGAAGATAACACTGATCCATTCAGCGTCAAACTCCTTGAATGATAATAGTATGCTCCAGTCATGAAGGAGAGTGTCTACCAAATTCATATTCTATCTAGAATGTCTCAGAGCTTAACGATATATATCCTTGAATTAAATTCAACGCCTGCTCACTACTATATCGTGGTAAAATCTGTAATAACAGAGATTGATTGATTGATTGATTGATTGATTGATTGATTGGTGTTTAGCACAAATTTTAGCTGTATTTCAGTTATATCGTAGCGTTATAATAACAGAGAGGCCATCAATGAAGTACTATGCAAGATGAAATACCAAATAGAGGGAATAGTACATTGATCCCACAGGTATGCAAAACACAGCCAATAGAACATAAAACCAAACAGAATAAAAAAAAATCACACATCGGTACGAACTGCCAAAAACACAAAAACACGTGCATGTTATAGCATAAAACTAATCTGACAAATAAAGCCACAGGTATACAAAACACAGCCAATAGAACATAGAATTAAAAAAAAAAGATCACACCTCAACACGAGCTGTCAAAAACACAAAAACAAGAACATGTTACAGTATAAAACTAATCTGACAAATACAGTCATTAACATGTGCGACAACATAACATCTAAAAATAAACAAATAAACAAATAAACAATCACAAGACTTCATCTTAAATATAAGTACACTTAACAATTAATATAAACCAAGTGGGTAGTTATTTCCCGCTGATCAAATAAAACTTGTAAATATAAGTATGGACTTCCAAGAGTAATAACGCCATATTAGAAATATTTCCTCGTATATAGAGTTGAAAAGTTGAACACGTTGAATACATGGACAACAATAGATAATTTTGAAGAAATATAACTCGTGTTATACACTGTACTTCCGTTCTCCTACACCAAAAAGAAATTTCCACTGATGAAATAAAGAAATGAAAATTTATAGAATAATGCTTCAAAAAATGTACTATTGGAGTATTGAAGATATGATTGAAAGGGGTAATAAGAAACTGAAGGATAAAAAATATAATGGACAAAAAACCCAGAAAATAAATAATTGTCGACAAAACATGACACAGAAAACTACGATTGCGCAACACGAACCCCAATGAAAAACAGAGGTGAATTCAGGTGCTTGGGAATGGTAGGCATTCCTTGTTTCACTAGTGACTCCCGTCGTGATACTTTTGTTAGTCTTTATTATTCCTCATTAATTCCGGCTGAAGATACAAATGTTTTTTCTGTTATACGGAGCTTGTTGTGTGTGAGTATCTTGCGCCGACATTTTACTACAAATGTATTTAACAATCGTCATGTCTTTTTGACGAGTAATGAATCTCTGATGTGCGCGTCCGATTAGCCCGTTGTTAGCTACACGTTTATACAATTCGTCATGGATGTAGTTGAAATACTGCTTTGTACATGTAACTTGATATTGAACAGTGTTCAATATATACCTATTTGCTAAAAATATCATAAGTCAAATGCATTCCGTTATAAAACAGGGTGTATATTGTTGACTACTGGGACAATCAAGAGCTATTTCATTATGATATGCAGAAAAGAGGAAGGATTATGACAACCGAGGCAACGAATTTTTACTGCCTCTAAAAATATGGAAACATGAATATGGACGAATAAAATAGCTCCTACTCTTTTTCGAAATATACAAAAGCTCGGTCTTAAATGTGCAAGACGCAGCACCCTTATTCTATGTTCAGACTTTCTGTATTTTAACCTGACAGTGCCCCATAGAAATACCATGCCCTATCGGTCACCTCCTTTTAGGTGTAATACCACTAATTAATTTCTTTAACATGTTCTACTAAATTTGTGTTTTTTCGAGCCTGCCTGGCCATTTTATCTTAAGTTTAACCTTTCCAAGCCCATATATTTTCTGAAACGTAGATGATTCCTCTACGTTCTGTAACAATATCAGGGGGTGTTTAAAGTCTTGCAGTGAAATGCCAGGCTATGGAAAACACCTACTCTAAAAATAGCTCGATCATCCCCGGGAAATTCAATATTTATAGGTCGTGTATCAAATCCTCCATAGAGGTATTAAAATACAACTAAATGCATCAAATTTGGGCTAAAAATAATCCTTAAATATTTAACTTCAATCATCAATTTTAATTATTCCATTCCATTCAAGATTTGTCACAATACAACAAAGCGAAAGGAACTATTTTCTTTAAAAGGGACTACTTTTGTAATATGTTCTAAGCTCTGATTGGTGAATTAGTGGTTTGACACCTTTATTTATCTATTTACATTTATTTTCTTATTTTTGTATGTTGTGTTGCGTTAGTTTTATTTTTATTTTTTTAATTTTTTTTTTATTTGATTCAGTTCCAAAACTCGTGACAGTACTTATCCATGTAAGTACAAAGCACTTACAGAAAACAATAAGATAAATGTTTCCTGGAGAAAGGAGGAAATAGATATATACGGATCTTAAAACTATAAAATCGAGAACATTCTCCCTATTATGTAAGCAACTTCGGAACTTAGAACTTTGTCTACTACATATTGAATCCAACATGTTTATGTTGTCGTGCTTGGAGGTCAGCTGATATTTTACCGCTAATAACTGCAAGTATTTTTTCAGTAAAATTACCAATTATCATCGGGGCTGCCGTGGTCGTGATCGTATAACTACCTATTTGCAATCAGTGTCAGATTTCGAATCCCACTCATGCGAGCTGTACTCGATACAACATCACGTGATAAAGTTTGTCAGTTACTTGCGGCAGGTCGGTTGTTTCCTCCGGGTACTCTGGTTTCCTCCACCAATAAAACTGACCGCCACGATATAACTGAAATATTGTTGAAAGTGGCGTTAAGCACCATAACACTAACCCCAAATATTATCATTTCGAAATATAGTAACAACAACAAAGATAAACATGTGGAGCTAAAGTGAACGATATCGTTAACCAAATACAAGGATGCCACGAGAAACCTTCCTATTTCGAAGATAATCAAGTTTTGTTTATGGTTTTGTGTGAGAACGTATTGTTTAATCTTTTCTCATTTATGTAAATTCTTTCAATGTGTTTCCCTGATATATATATAATTTTAAATATGGTGTTTTGTGCTGTTATTCTCTAAATTGTATGTTATCATTCATTAGATTTGTTTTTGTCTATTCGTGGATTATGATGTATTGTACATAAGAAAAGTTTGAAGATATCAAAGACATAATCAGAAGCCGAAGAAGGGCAGAAAACACAATGACCAGAAGAAAAAGGACAAACAATGATCTACAAAACACTACACAGAAACTCAAAGATTGAGCAACGCGAACCTCACTAAATATTGGGAGTGAACTCTGCTGCTTCGGAAGAGTTAGCAGTTTCTGCTCCACTAATGGCACCCGTCGTGTTACTGTTCACTCTAATCGGTAGTCAGTATTTCACTTATATTGCTTGTCTCTTCGACTCATGATTATGTTTGCTTGTACTGTTTCATGTAATTACTTTATTCATGTTCTTTTTTTCTCAGATTTATGATTTGTTTTTGTATAATTTTCTCTCCTTAGCGGTTTATTTTATATTACATGACGTATTCTTATTGCTTTATTTCAATTTTAGGTATATTGACTTTTTGAACATGCGTGTACTTGTCATTTGAAGTACCTATTACTATGTTATCCGTATCACAAATATAACATTGAGGAAGACGAAAACGTGTAATAAAAACACAACTAAATGGAGTTAACAGGTATGAACAGTAGCACGAGTTGTGATAATCTCCCGTTTGAACTGAAGCAAAGAGCTTACCTTCTTTATTGGAATGAACAGACCACGGAATTTTTCCTCCCGAACACCGTACTGTTAATAATTTATCTTTGTATTGGGATCATCGGTAATTTGTCCGTAATTCTTGTATACCAATTTCGTTTGAAAAAGAAACAAGATGGACGTTACTTCATAGCGCCCTTGGCGTGGATGGATTTTATTGCCTTGATAGTGACCGCATCACTAAATCTTACAAGAAACACAAGACAAGTAACTTACCCACAACACGGAGCTTGTAAAATGTTGATATACTTCAGCTATGTGACAACTTCTTCCTCGCTATATCTTTTGGCCGCTATCGCGCTACAACGATATCTGAAAATTTGCAAGCCTTTTGGACGTCAAATGAATCTGTGGTGGAAGCGTTTGTCGGTTTCCTTGTGTGCTGCAATAGCAATTATGCTATATCTTCCCGTTCTGTTCTTCTATGGTGTGGTAGAAGTCCAAAATCCAGCGCTAGGAAATGTTACTGCTAATAAATGTGGTCTACTACCAAGTTCATTAAGCAGACTCAAACAGCTTCGCATTTTTCAGGTGTTCGGATTTGTTGGCACAATTGCAACTGTCGTCATAATGACTGTGCTTTATAGTATAATAACGGTATCGATTGTTAAACAACTGCGTAAAAAGAAAAGGGTGAAAATGAAATCAGAGGACTCAAGTATTATAATTTCTGACGCAACTGCAAGTGCATATGCACCAAAGATTACCAATCCAACATCTGTATCTACAAGTGATTTAGACACTAGCGTAGTAGACACATTTTCAAAACTTAACGTGGTCGAGAACAAACCATCATCTCAAAAAGACGCCATGAAGTCGACATTTCGTATATCGTTTATGTTTATGACAATTTCAATCGTAGGGTTCCTTGCGTACTTACCCTCATGGGTATTTATTGTTATTGAAACAAACAACCCATTTTTCTGGAAGCGACTTCCGGTCGCAGTTTTCCATGTCTGTTTGACGCTGCGTAGGATGTATATGATCAATCATTTAGCAAACCCTTTTATATACGGAGTTTTTGACAAGGTGTTCAGGCGTGAAATTACAAACATGTTTTGTAAAAAGTAAATTTAACCATAGATATACTAGAGGCATATCGTTTGCTATATAGATTACCAGTTTTTCTTACAATTGATATTCTCGGTTTGCTGTTGGTTTTTGTTTTTACAAGATAATCATATAGTGTAGTTTTTATTGGGTAGGTTGAAATTAAGTATGTGCGTAATTGTTGTCAAACGCCAAATGACAAAGTTTTCATCCATACCATGGCGAGAACACGTTACATTCGATGAGATGATGATGATGTTCGCTTTGTATTAGATCAACACTCTTAGTTGGATTTATTATAGTGCTAACTGACTTAAGCAACTTTCTGTGGGTAGATATGTCGCACCACTCTGCACATTATCAAGATTCCGAGCCAACCCGTCTTTACTCTTACTCCTTAATGCTATATGATTCGCGAAGATGAAGATGATGCTAATTTATATTCAATGGTTTGAGCCGGTCGGAATTCGAACCAACGATCTACTGCACTCAAGTGACTACGTAAACCTTTGCAACTTGCGATGCGATGCAGTTGTGTGGAATTAATATGTGCTTGTTTTTGCATTTGTATATCTATTACGTACTTTTTAATGAGTATAACTCATCTGTTGGTTGAGGTCGTTACTCGCTCTGTTTCAATGTGAACTCACTCATTTTTCATGGAAATTGCAATATAAAGTATGGCAATCAATCAAAGAGGTTTTTTTTATATGTAACTATTATCGTATTATGTTTTTTGTTATTTGTTTCCTCTTTAGAAGCAACATATAGCACAATGATTTGTTAAGCAAAGGGTGTTTTGATAGCAAGAATCTTTGTTTATTTACTCATATTGTAATTTCATATAAATAAAATTAATGTCATTTGCGCCAAATACATTTTGTTTTCGCCTCAAGAATATTCCAGATAAAAGGAGTTATCTATTGCAAATGTGTTGTCTGTTCTTCTTCGATTTACGGAGTCTGATTACCCCTTTGGTATATTCAAACTCTTCTTCCTACATACCAGAATGAAAACATCAGGATATATTATGTACAAAAACTGAGAATAAATGAGAATTCATCAATACACTAAACACGTGGAGTAGTAGCTACTTACCCTTCTGGAACCCTTGAGTTCACATCCATTTATTAGTGGTGTTCGTGTTGCTCAATATTTAGTTTTCTGTGTGTTTTGTAGATCATTGTTTGTCCTTTCATCCTTTTACCTTTTGCCATTGTATTGTCTGTCCTTCTGCGTTTTGCGGTTTCTAATTACCCCTTTCTTACCTTAATAAATGACAAAAACGGTGTCAACTTGAGGCAGAATTAATCGGAATCTGAAATCGTTTCGTAAGTTTCCATCTTCCTCTTTCACATTTAATCATGGGTTGCCGAGTGGAGATATGTGTGCTTAATGCCAATTTCAAAAATATTTTATTTATATCGTGCCGGTCAGTTTAATTTGTGGTGAAAAACCAGAGAATCTATAGAAAACCACCTACCACCTTCCAGAAGTCACTGAACAAATAGATCACATAGTGTTATTTCGAGCACACATTGAATACACAACTTCAATGGTGTAAGGCAAGATTACGACTACAAAGACAGATATAAATCCTGTACTCTTACGATCGCGGTCACGACGATCCCTCATTTGATTATGCATTATTAAAACTAGCTTATAATCCTGCCACTTTTTTAGTGCTGTACCAAGCAAGGAAAGTGAGTGGACATGTATTTGAGTGTTCAGGCAATAGATTTTGCTTTTTCTACGCTTTTTCTATTACATTTGGAAATGTTCCGACAGTGTGGTAGTTTTTGTTTTTATTTTGCCACATCTTTTTAAAGGCACGTATGTCATTATATATATATAAATGTAACTTCTACACTAGGATTCACGGATTTCATCACTGCTCACAAATATAGAATGGAGTTCTTTTATACATCGGATAGCCGTACTCAACAAACATATTAACACAATGGTCGAACGTTCTGTTCTTTTGTTTACGCATATTCATTTACAGTTTATCGGGGCTTTTATTGTCATAAATAGTTCATACAAAACGCAAAATTGTCTTTTTCTAGAACTAATCAGTATTTTGCTTCTTTTGACCATGAATGATTTCATAACTTTACTAATAAATCAGCTATCTACATTTTAATGTTACTCATATAGGTAATCAACAAAAAGGAAACTGAAGCACTAGGACCAGATCTCCAAGGGAGATGAAGTGTTCAGAAGTCTTTTTATCATCCGATTTTCCATGTCGGTTGAAGCTACCACTGGAGTAATTAGAAGCCGTAAATCAAGGGACAGACAATACAATAACAAAAAGAACCAATAATGAGATAAAAAAGACTAAGCATAACATTAAATATTGAACAACACGAACCCCACAAAAAGTCATGGGTCAACTCATGGGCAACCGTCGTATGTCTCCTCAGTACTACACAGTAAATGAAATACACACATAAATCCTGATTGTACACAGTCTGTAATTATATAAATAGAAAGAAAAAGTACCAAATAGAAATAACAATACAATGATATGACATCGAATTGACCGAACAAGACCAGTGGAACATTCAATTGAATAAATAACACAAATTTTCACAAAGAAATGGCGAAGGTATGATTAGGTATCCCTACCATTACATTGCATAGTGTAAGTTCGGTCAACAGAAAAAGGTTCAAATTATTATATCGGACCCATGTTTTAAGACAGATAAGACTAGGAAATGCAATCAAGAATGGACAATCCATAGACACAGACAACATTGGAAACAAGACACAAAGCAAAGACAAAAACACACAGAAAACTGAGTGTATAAGCATGGCGGACCCCATCTGAAAACTAGGGGTGAATCCAGGTAAATAATTGTCGTGTTAAATACATAGCCAAATCTACTAATAATATTGTCGTTGATGGAAAAAATCTACATAAAAGAGAAAAGGTCCATTGACATTTGAGATGTAAACCCCATACGGTGATGCTGTTGGAATATTGATACTGATGAATGGAAATTGACTACATGTATATGAAAAGTGAAGTTTTCACTTTTATTGTAGTTTTGTTTTTAGCTTGCTCCGTTGTCATCCAGGCGTTAATGTAGCGATCGTAGGGAGTTGGAATTTAACGACTAAATTATTCGGGTTAATCGTCTGTTGAAACACTAGTCCACCAAACTGGACAAATTTGTTGTCGATAAACAAATCTAACATTTGATCTCATCCTGTTTATATTTAATATAAATATAAACACAGTGATGATTTATCTGTACCAATGACAAGATATATCTTTGAGAGGCAACGCTGAATCTATTTTTTTAAGTCTCGATTTTAGTTGCGCATATTGGTATTTAAGGTAGAAAAATCGAATGCTTTAATGCTGTTACTGAGATCTAGAACTTACATGTCTTTTGAAAAAGCATGTATCATGAAATAGCAGTGTTGCTATGGGCACCGATGTTACCTCTTTCTACGATTGTTTATTTGATTTTGGAGTTTAACGCCACTTGCAACAATATTTCAGTTATATCGTGGTTATCAGTTTTATTGGTGGAGGAAGCCAGAATACCCGGAAAACCTACTGACAAACTTTATGATATAATAATTTTGGAAATATTCCGACACTATGGAATTCTCTGTTTTCATTCTATTTCAAGTAAAATTTTAAATTGTTTCTGATCAGATCTCCAGGTGGATATCCCATGTTATTTTCTATTGCCGATGTCGTACGTGTATTTGAATTTTAGAGCGAACTGAAAGCCTATTGCACAGTGTAAAAACATCAATAATTATAAGCATGTATATAGTATACTGCCTCTATAATTGTAATGATTGGTATGCTTACCTTCGACAATATTACTACAGCAAATATGGAAAACCTGAGAGTCAGCACAAAGTAGTGTTTTTTTTATTAGTGTACAATGTTTTACGAAAATCTAAACAGTGAGAGCCAATAATCCCATCAATATAAACAAAACGAACATCCATCTCTCACCTCCAATCATTGAACACAAAATAAGACCAATATATATGGCGTTGGAAATCAAGATCCTGGTTTGTATCTACGATCAAGTCATTGATGTGACAGATGTAGCCGTCTCCTGTTTAAGAAAGTCATAACAATTTGGACATGAAAAATGGATGCACGAAATTTCACAATGAATCTACAGGTAAAAGCATATCAAAATCGGACTTAAAAATATTAGATAATTTTAACCACCTCCTTTACATCTGAAAAAAGAAACAATGCATACATACAACATCTATTATACTATATAAATGGAATTTTACAAGTAACACAAAGAACAAAATCATCAAACTTTGCTAAAAAAATATTCACTCTTTTCTGCACTACTACCACTTACTTCTATGGTTAAGGCCATTTTGGATTTCCGGTTTAAACAATTTAAGCTGAATATCTAAAAATGATGTAAATCGTTCTTGATGATCAACTAGTTATGCATTGATACAGTTGTTAATTTCCTTAATATAAAAAATACATATATAAATAATCCTAGAATTGACTTTAATAGAGTTATTAATACAAGATAAAGGGCGAGAACTCTACCATTATAATTTTAGATTTCTTTAATTTATCAGAGTTATCTCCCGTTAGCCAATTTAATCATGGTCTATAACCTCGCTAAGCACAATATGAATAAATATAACTATCACGTATATTTTCATCGTTTTAAGATAAACATTGTTTGGTATTTTACCATTAATCTAATGACTGGACGAATTAAGATGCTTGTTTAGTTTTTATGACCAAGATTTACATACACTAAACCACTCAGCTTACCCAAGAATCCAGAGCCGCCAAGAGAATTTTTGGGCCCCAGGGCAAATGGAAGCTTGCCCCCCCCCCCCC
>JYMV01009966.1_pt1 | contig 10129 bp, 12 predicted proteins | sample 338911 | NCBI WGS metagenome assembly JYMV01 (sample SAMN03354496, study PRJNA234377) | hydrothermal vent metagenome | biome: Deep sea; feature: Hydrothermal plumes at the Eastern Lau Spreading Center, Western Pacific Ocean; material: Seawater | place: Tonga | collected 2009 | depth 2000 m m
AGGGACAGCCTAATTATTTACTACTGAGAGATATATGTTATCTGGTTTAGAAAAGAAGACCTGGATAGGTGGGTTTAGCCCTCTACTCCCAGGGCATGATGAATTAGTTATTTAAAATTATACTTACAATTTCAACCACATCGAGTACATCAAGATTTCCATCAAAGTTAATATCTGATATAAAAAACTCCTGATAATCAAGATAGTCCTCTTCAATTATAAAGGTTACTAACATAATAACATCAAGAATATTAATAATACTATCATAGTTAATATCACCTATCTCACTACAGGAAGAAGTATCCTGATACCAAAAATTAGAAGTGCTAATACATTCGGGATATGGTGGACAAAGATTATTCCCTGTAAGATCAAATTCTAAGTAATCAGTGTTATTTGTATTTAAAGCACAAATTGTCTCTGGTATAAATCCACTAAGATAATTATACTCTAGTCTAAGAACTGAGACTTCAGATAAATTCCCAATTACTTCAGGAATTGGACCAGATAATTGGCAGTAAATATATGCACCACACATAAGACTGGTTAATCGACCGTCTACCCATTCCTGTAGTCCAAGCTCCAATGGGTCTACCTGTCCATTGGCATTCTGAAAGCCATTACCAGTTCCTGACTGATAATAGACACCATCAACAATTATCCAGAACCAAGCATCTTCCTGATCCATATATGGATTGGGAGAACCGCAGTACGAATCATATGGATCACAATCATCACCAACACCGCTATTTACACTGTTATCAATTAACTCCTGTAGAATCTCTATATCTCCATCATGGAAACACAAATTATTAAACTCAGTGTATCCATTATCACATATTGATAATTGATTTAAATAGTCTAAATCTTCACTAGCATATTCCAATAAGTTGGTTCGAGTGCAAATATTTGTATAATTTCCACTTGCATAAGTATATGCATACACTAAATACTCATTATTTATTTGAAAGTTATATCCGCACGCATCGCTATAGGTCTCTGTTAATACAGTTATCAATTATCTGAAAAGTAACTTCATGATAGTAACCACTTTCATCTACAACTATATTTGTTACTTGGCCTGAGAACACTGCATCAGCTTCCTCATATGCTTCTTCTGGAGGAGGCGGTTCCAGACAACTGCAAGGGAATGCAAAACCTATTAATAATGATATAAACAATATATTTAAACGTAATTCCATATTGGTAATATAATAAAAACTACTTAAACTAATTTGTGATATGTAAACTGGGTTAGGAAAGAAGAATTGGAGAGGTGTACATAAACAACAACCTCGAAAGGATGTTGAACTTTACTTCTTTTCACATAATTCTACCAACACACCACCTGTAGATTTGGGATGAATAAAGGCAATTTGTAGACCTTCTGCCCCTATCCGAGGACTTGAATCGATAAGCTGAACATCGTTCTCATTTAGATAGTTTAACGCCGACTGAATATCGTCAACAATAAGGGCGATATGATGCATCCCTTCCGGTCTTTTTCCAAGAAATTTGGCAATGGGTGAATCAGGAGATGTGGCTTTGAGAAATTCTAATTTATCTTTACCAGCATGATAAATGTCCGTGATAACCTGTTGGTCATCAACCTTTTCTCTGCGTTGGAGGTCTAAACCTAAGAGCTCCCCAAATATTTCAGATATGCTGTTCAAATCTTTTACAGCAATACCCACATGTTCAATGCCTAAAATTTTAAACGGTAGTTTTGGCATGGACCAATCTCTTAGCTGACAAATCATATTCAAAAGCATCGGTGATTTCAACATTATAAAATTCACCAATAGTCAGTTTTTCATCTACCCGGACAAAATTATCCACTTCCGGAGCATCACGATAGGAACGGCCAATAGATGATCCATCTTCACTATGCCTGTCAATGAGTACTTTTTCTATATTACCGATAAGCGTTTGATTCTTTTTCCAATTCATATCCTGCTGCAGCATCATAACGGCATCCATGCGTTCTGTTTTGACTTCTGTGGGGACATCATCTTTAAAGGATGCTCCATGGGTTCCCTCTTCCTCGGAATAGGTAAATACTCCCAAGCGATCAAACTCAATTTCTTCGACAAAATCATATAATTCTTTAAAATCAGAATCCCTTTCACCGGGGAAACCAACAATTATACTGGTCCGCAGAGAAATATCAGGATTCACCTTCCGCAAATCATCAATTCGCTTTCGAATACCATCTGACATAAGTCCTCTCCGCATATCTTTCAACATTTTATCTGAACCATGCTGAACAGGCATATCAATATAGGGGACCAGCTTCTCTAATTGCCCAAAGCGCTGAATCATTTCCTGGTGTAAATGTGCAGGGTGAGCATAATGGAGGCGAATCCATTCCAATCCATTTACTTTGTCCAGTTCATCCATAAGTTCATGCAATGATGATCGCGGGGTAAGGTCCCAGCCGTAGGAAGTGCTATCTTGTGCAATCACCAGTAATTCTTTCACACCTGAATCTGCAAGCCGTTGGGCTTCCTGCAGATTCCAAGCCACTGGCTGGCTTTTCTGAAGTCCCCGCATAATGGGGATGGAGCAAAAACTACAACCATTATCACAACCCTCAGCAATTTTCAGATAGGCATAATGATTGGGGGTTAATAATGAGCGGAAGTAGTCGGGGTCATCTTTGGTATGTGCTTTCCCTGTAAGGTAGCTCAGAACTGCAGCATGGTCATCCGTGCCAAAAAAAGCATCCACTTCAGGGAGTTCATCATGCAGCTCGGAGCCATATCTATCTGAAAAACAGCCCATGACCACCAATTTTTCCACCTGATTTGACTTCCGCAATTCTCCGGCATCCAAAATTACATCCACAGATTCCTCTCGAGCAGATTCCAAAAATCCACAAGTATTAACAATGAGAATATTCGCATCATCGGATTTTTTTACAATTTCGTAGTTTTCTTGTTTGAGCCCGCCCAGTAATATTTCTGAGTCCACCAAATTTTTGGCACACCCCAAACTAATCATACAGACTTTATTTTGCTTTGTATTATTCATTTACCATTTCTTTTTTGCTGGAAATTAACCCCTTAATATAACTTTCCCTATCAAATGGAACCAAGTCATCAACCTGCTCACCTACTCCCAAAAAATAAACTGGTAGATTCAGCTCTTTCATTATCTGGATTGCAATACCACCCCGTGCGGTACCATCCATTTTGGTTAATATTACGCCGGTAAGAGGAATATATTTGGCAAATTCCTGTGTTGGCATCGATGGTTATGAGTACATCAACCGCATCGGTCAGCTTCAAGACAACCCTGTAGATTTTCTCCAATTCCTTCATGAGATTGGCTGAAGTATGTAAGCGCCCTGAGGTGTCCACAATGATCCTATCCAGATTCTTTGTGATCCCGCTGGAGACTCCATCATAAGCAACGGAGGCAGGATCAGCAGATTTATCATTTGCTGTTAGATGCAGGTTGAGCCGTTCTGCCCAAATTCTAATCTGCTCTACAGCAGCTGCCCGATATGTATCTGCAGCAACCAGAGAAACTGACTGGCCAGAACTGGAAAAATATCCCCCTAATTTAGCGGCTGAGGTTGTTTTACCCGTACCATTTATTCCCACCAATAGAATAACCTTTTGTAATTCACCTACTTCATTTACATCAGACAGATATTGTTGAATACATTGCTGAAATCGGTCTTCCCGGGTAATTTCAGCCTTATCCGGCGCTTTAAGTTGTTCAATAATAGAATCTGTGAGCTCCCAACCAATATCTGCACCAAGCAATGCTTCTTCCAAATCTTGAATATCATCATCTGTAAGAATGGTTTTTCCGGAAATTTTCGCAAATAGGCTGGATAGCTTTGAACGAGTTTTCGTTAAACCTGAAATTGTTTTTTTGAGAAATGAAATCATCTTGCTTCTAATTCTTTAAAATAACGTAAATATCTTCGGATATATTCAAAAGTACTAAACGTAAACAAGAGGGTTGAAATCAGGTAAAATGACCACAGAATTAAATTTGGTATATTCAGCGGATCTTTTAATAAAAATAATACCATCATGAGTGCGGAAATCCCAATAAACCATTTTCCTGATTTATTTGATTGAAATACCTCCTCTTGAGAAAACATTAAATATACACCGATAATGATGAGGAATATATCCCTTATTCCCAAGATGAGAAAAAATAGCAGAAAGGGTAATTTGTAGCTAATGATCAAATAAATTAATACTACCATCATACAAACCTTATCAGCAACAGGGTCAATTAGTTTACCAAAATTCGTGATTTCCCCTGCTTTTCGTGCCACATATCCATCTAAAAAATCTGTTAATACAATGATAATAATGAGTGCAAAAGCCTGCCATAATTTTTCATTCATTCCATTGGCAATATCTTCAAATATTAACACCAGAGGTATGGCAAGAAAAATCCTGCTGATACTGATGGCATTAGCCAGGGTCATAATGCGGTCATGCCGTGTCTGCAACCGTTTTTTTCGTACCCTTCTTCTGTGTTTAAATCGCATTAACTATTTCTATGAGAATTAAATTTCAATGCTGCTAATAAGGAGTCTTTATAAACAGAATCGGAAAATATATTAAGCTCATCCTGTGCTTCTTTCGCCAGCCTGTCAATTTGGTTTTCTGCAAATTGAATCCCACCATGCTTTTCGATGAGTTTTCTGATTTCTCTGATTTCTGATTTTTTTACGTGGTTGTTGAGTTGTCGTTTTACAACCTTTACTTCTGAAGCAGGTAAATTTTCAAAAAGATAAATAAGCGGTAAGGTGAGAATATTTTTTTTCAGATCAAATCCTGCTGGTTTGCCCAATCCTTCAACATTGCCAGTAATATCCAACAGGTCATCCTTTATCTGGAATACCAGTCCAAATTTTTCACCAAACTTTGCCAAAGCTTCACGTTTATCATTATCTTCCGTTACTGTCATAACCCCTAATTTACAGGCTGCGGAAAATAGTGATGCCGTTTTATCACTCACCATTTGATAATAAATTTTCTCTGTCATATTTTTCTTTATTGCTTTTTCAATTTGCTGGATTTCGCCCTGGCTTAGTCGCTCTGCTGTACTGGATAAAATATCCAAGGCATCAAAGTCTTTCAAGTGAATCATATTGGTAAGGGCTTTTGAAAACATAAAATCACCCACTAAAATGGAAAGTTTATTTTTCCACACTCGGTTAATAGATGGCCACCCCCGACGAAGATTTGCATCATCTACCACATCATCATGGATAAGGGTTGCTACGTGAATCATTTCAATGAGAGCGGCTGCACGATAGGTATTTTCAGTTGGCTCACCACATAATCCCGCAGAAAGCAGACAGAGACGAGGTCTTAGCTGCTTCCCTTTTTTACGGGAAATATACCTGATAATTGTATTTATTAATTTTACATCCGAATGGAGTGATTCTCTATAAACTGCTTCAAAACGAATTAAATTTTCACGGATGGGAGATGTTACAATATTTTGCAGTTCGGCATTCACACCAATGAATCCTTTGGTTTGAAAAGTTTACTAATGAGAATGCTGAACTCATATAAAATAATAAGGGGAACCACTATAAGAATTTGACTGACTGGGTCAGGCGGTGTAAGCACAGCCCCAAGGATGAGGAAAACAACTACTGCAAACTTTCGATATTCCCGTAAAAATGCAGGAGTAAGGATTCCAATTTTTGTAAAAAATATGGAGATTACCGGAAGCTGAAATAATAAACCGCAACCAAAAATTAACCAGAGTATGTACATGAGATATCCTTCCAGAGTGAAATTATAAGCCACATCAATAGTCTCTGCAGTCAATGAAGTAAAGAAGGCAAGACTAAATGGAATAATTACAAAGTAGGCAAAACTCATCCCCAAAAGGAAGAATGCCGATGAAAATAGCACTGTAAAAATGACGGCTACACCATATTTATCTTCAAATGCCGGAGAAATAAAACGCCAAAACTGATACAAAATAACCGGCAGTCCCAAAATCATACCCCCAAATAATGCCACGGACAGTTTCACCGTAAACATGCTGGTTATTTTCAAAACCTGTAAATTTAAATCAATTGATAGGGATTCAGTCGGATTGATAAGCCAATACATGATGATATCTGAATAGGCATAAGAAAAACCTGCCCCAATCAAAATAGCAATGATGGATTTAATTAATCGCCAGCGGAGTTCTTCCAGATGATCCCAAAAGGGCATTTCAGGAGATTGATTATTCATTTTTGCATCATCAGTTGTTTAGCTAAATTATAGGGTGATTGGCGATGATCAGGTTGTTTTTCTAATTCAGAATGAAGCTCTGAATGGTTTTTGTCTTTCCAGAAATCATCCATTAAATCATCGGCAATGAGTTTCATTACCCTTTTTTTATAGCGATCATCAATTTTCACTTTTTGAATGCCTTGAGTCTTATTAAATGATTTATGGGCATCAATGGAATTCATCAGTTCCTCTATCCCCTTGCCTTCTGTGGCAACGGTTGCAACAACCTGAGGTAACCATTGACTATCTTCTATAGTAAGTGTGGAGAGAATATTTTTCAAGGTAATCATGAGTTTATTTGAACCGGCGCGGTCAGCCTTGTTAATTGCGAAAATATTACCAATTTCCATAAGCCCGGCTTTTAACATTTGCACCTCATCGCCGGACTCAGGAACCAAGACCACGATGACCGAATCTGTTGCCTGAATGACATCCAATTCTATTTGTCCTACACCCACCGTTTCAAAAATGATTATGTCATAACCGGCAGCGTCAAATATTTCCCCCACTTCCTGAGTTGTTTGAGCTAATCCGCCCCGACTACCCCGGGTTGCCATACTCCTCACAAAAACATGGGGGTCAGAGAAATGGGAAGTCATCCGAATACGGTCTCCTAATACCGCACCTCCGGAGAATGGACTGCTGGGGTCAACCGCAATGACAGCAACCCTTTTGTCAATTTTACGAAAGGCGGATATTAGATTATGGGTGAGTGAACTTTTTCCCGCACCTGGCGGTCCGGTTATTCCTATCCTGTAGGCATTCCCTGTATCTTTGTAAATCTCAGAAAGAAGTTCAGCTCCCTCATCTCTGTTATCTTCAATTAGCGATATAGCTTGGGAAATTGAAAGCCTGGATTGCCCACGTATTCCCTGGATTAAATCTGGTAACACGAAGCAAATTTAAGGACTTAATACTGTCTTATGTTACAGGGTTTAGACAGTTTTATCAAATAGGCGTTTAAAGAAAGCATAATCAGGAATAACAACCGTATGTCCCACTTTTGTGATCATAAGTCTATCTTCAAACAATTTCAGAACTCTGGAAACCGTTTCCCGGGATGTTCCGGACATATTAGCAATATCCTGCTGGAAGGGTAATTTTTCAATAGTAACCTGACCTTTACGAATCACACCCATGTCTTCGGCTAAATTCAGAATGGATACACCAATTCTATGTTCTGCATCAGAAAGAGACAAAGCTTCAATCTGCTGGTCAGATTTCCTGAGACGTTTTGCAAGTTCGCCCATAAGGGCAAATGAAATTTTAAAATTTCGCCTGAGTAAACGTAGGAATTCGCTTCTTTGAATTGCGATTAGTTCACAATTTTCCTGAGCTAAGGCATTGGCTGAACGGGCTTCACCATCGATAATTGCCATTTCCCCAAAAATTTCACCAGGACCTAATAATGACAAAATCACCTCCTTACCCTCATCATTTACACGAGTAATTTTTACAGTACCTTTTATAATAATAAATACAATGTCACCGAATTCCTCTTCGAGAATAATCATACTATTTTTCGGATAATTTCTGGGCGTACAACTTTCCGATACATCCTTTGTTTCATCTTCATCTAAATCAAGAAAAATAGGGATGTTATTAAGATTGTCAGTTATCATTATTCAATTTCCTTTATAATATGGTTGCATTGCAAATAGTAATTGCCAGACTCACAGACTAGTAAAATTAGCTTAATTAATTGCTTTTTACAATATTTTCTAATATATAAATGATTTTTTATTCTTTAGTCTTATAAAATAAATCTTTATTAAATTTATAAGCTAATTTAGAATTAAATAATTAAACATTACTATGGGCGCATCAGGATCAGAGTTAAAAAGAGTACGACAATCACTGAGAAACAACCTTCGAAACCGTCATTATAAGTCAATGATGAAAACTTCAATTAAAAAGGTAATGGAAGCAGATAAAAAAGATGCCTCTGCCCTTTTAGACCAAGCTATTTCAACCATTGATCGTGTATGTGGTAAAGGTATTATTCATCAAAATCGTGCTTCTCACCACAAATCTAAGCTAACCAAATACGTTAATAGCCTTTAGGCTAATCCTTTATTTTTACCCCATTCACTATAAATGGTGGGGTTTCTATTGGGGTTTTTGGTAATTTGGTGAATCCTTGGTGATGTTAATATCATGAGGATGACTTTCTTTCATCCCCGCACCTGTAATCCTGATAAATTCAATATTCTTGTGAAATTCCTTAATGGATTTTGTTCCGCAATATCCCATGGAACTGCGAACACCACCCATAAGTTGATGAATGGTTTCCATTACATCACCCTTGTACGGAACCATTCCTTCAATTCCCTCAGGAACCAGTTTCTTCGATTCAGTATTTTGTTGAAAATACCGGTCTTTACTGCCTTCATTCATAGCTGCAATAGATCCCATTCCCCTGAATGATTTAAAACTTCTCCCTTCCCAAAGAATTATTTCCCCGGGGCTTTCATTAGTGCCTGCAAGAATACTTCCAAGCATGGCAGTTTCAGCACCTGCTGCAAAGGATTTTGCAATATCACCAGAATAGCGCATACCCCCATCAGAAATTATTGGAATATCATTTTTTTGTGCAGATTCGAATGCATCCATTACAGCCGTTAACTGTGGGACCCCGACACCAGCAATCATACGTGTAGTACAACTTGATCCAGCACCGATTCCCACTTTTACTGCATCGACTCCTGCATCTATAAGAGCCTGGGTTCCAGCAGCGGTGGCCACATTTCCGGCAATAATATCTACATTTAATCTCGATTTTAACTTCTTTACCGTTTCCAATACGCCTTTAGAATGTCCATGAGCCGTATCTACAACCAGGGCATCCACATTTGCATTTACCAATGCCTGAGCCCTTTCCATAGTATCCGAAGATACCCCAATAGCGGCAGCCACCAATAGCCGTCCATGTTTATCTGTTCCGGCATTGGGATGATTTTCCTTCTTTAATATATCTTTCACGGTAATTAGTCCACATAAAGTACCCTCATCATCTATCACCAATAATTTTTCAATACGATGTTCCTGGAGCACAGACTTCGCTTCATTTAAAGTAGTACCCTTTTTCACCGTTATTAAATTCTTTCCCGTCATTCTGTCGGAAACCAGTAATTCCAGATTGGTTTCAAAACGAATATCGCGATTTGTGAGGATGCCAACCAATTTCCCATCATTTACAACAGGCACACCAGAAATGTGAAAATGAGCCATTATATCCAAGGCTTCCCGAATTGTTTTTCTTGATGTGATTGTCACAGGGTCCAAAATCATTCCACTTTCTGACCGCTTTACTCTGTCCACTTCTTTTGCATGATTTTCAATGGATAAATTTTTATGAATGACGCCAATCCCACCTTCTCTGGCCATAGCAATTGCCATTTGGCTTTCAGTAACCGTATCCATTGCAGCACTGATTAATGGAATGTTTAATTGAATATTCCGTGTTAATCGAGAGGTAATATCTACATCCTTTGGTAGAATACTCGATAATTGTGGTACCAATAATACATCATCAAAGGTTAATGCTTCTTTCATTCTAAACTCCCTACTAAATTTTCTATTTCTTCAAGGATTTCTCCTGATTTCACCAATTCTTTCATATTGGTATGATCGGGGTATAATGGTCTGTCGATATCAAGAAAATCCACATATTTACGAATAATCTCTTTTGCTTTTTCTACACCGGTTCCAAAAGAATAATCTCTAAAATCCAAAGCTTGAGCAGCAGCCATCAATTCAATTCCAAGAATCCCGTAGGCATTATCTAAAATCTGAAAATTCTTGATTGCCGTATTCATCCCCATGGACACAAAATCTTCTTGATCTGCGGCTGC
>JYMV01021757.1_pt1 | contig 10126 bp, 7 predicted proteins | sample 338911 | NCBI WGS metagenome assembly JYMV01 (sample SAMN03354496, study PRJNA234377) | hydrothermal vent metagenome | biome: Deep sea; feature: Hydrothermal plumes at the Eastern Lau Spreading Center, Western Pacific Ocean; material: Seawater | place: Tonga | collected 2009 | depth 2000 m m
CCTTGCGACCTGATAATGTAGATGCAATAGCATGGTTGGCAGCAGCGAAGGGACGGCTAGCCCAAGACATCGCAGGGGTCCGAGAACAGGTTCGACTGGGACAGGAGGTGTGGGCTTTGACCCAAGAGGCGCTGGCAATCGACCGTAACCACGCATTTGCTAACAGTATCTTCGGCAAGCTCAATCAAGAAGTTCGAAGCCTATCAGGCTTCGAACGCTTCATCGCACGAACTTTCATGGGCGGTGGGGACCCAATGAAATACAGTTCTTGGGAAGATGCTGAAGAACACATCCTCAGAGCACTTGAGAATGAACCGGGCACCGTACTCTTCTACAAAGACCTGGGAGACACCTACCGCCTTCAGGACAAACTAGACCTGGCGCGGACTGCATATCAGGAAGGACTGGCAGCACCAGACCGGTACCCTTCGGACCCTATGTGGAAAGAGCAAATGATCGACAGGATAAAGCAGCTCGGTCGTTAGCGGTCAGCCTCGGGATCCTGAGGCTTCTCTGTAGATACGCTCATGTTCCTCTACTACGAGCGGCCAATCAAATGGAGGAGGATTCCGAACACTCCCCTCACGTAGCCTCAGAAGTAGGCCACGATCGCGAGCAAGCCGCGTCAGAGCATCTGCCATTTCCTGATCCGTATCGACTAACAGCCCTGCTACCCCGTCTGGTACGATTTCCGGCAAACTTCCTGTCCTAAAGGCAACAACAGGTAGACCAACAGCACGAGCCTCTAAGGCGGAGAGTCCAAAAGCTTCCCGGGTACTGGGGAGGATGAATACATCAGAATTGCGTAACACTTCCCGAACAGCTTCACGGGGCATCGCTCCCAGAAATTTTGCCTCCACACCCAAGCGATACGCCTGCCTCTCAAGGGCAGATCGACGTGGTCCATCTCCGACGAATGTGACCCTAAGCGTATGCCCATCTGGAATATTCTTCTTAGCCGCAGCCACAACTTCAAGCAAAGCTGAGCCTCTCTTTCGGTGCTTAAGGCGCTGCACGGTAACCAGGTTGATAAAATTCCTTGCGGGTGATGCCGCAGGACATCCCTCACTCCACCATCCAATATCTACACCGTTTGCTAGCACTGTCGTCGGGCGATCAAGAACCCTGGACACTCCGTCCGCCACCATCGGGCTAACGCCAGCAACCACTTGCGGCCAAGACCCCCATCTGGTTAGTGCGTGGGATAGCTCGTAAACCCACTTATGTCTTCCCAAAGTCGAATGGAACGTGACCACGAGTGGCAAGCCCAATGAGTGTGCAGCCCAACCCCCAGCTAAAGCACCAGCCGAAGCAATTGATGCATGCACATGCACCACATCAGGCGACCACTCAATAAGGTCCTCCCGAAGACGCCTCGGAAGCAGGGGAGATATGGGCACTCCCATCATAGGGACCCTCAAGGAAGAGATCCTGACGACCTCAAAATCTTCCGCTCGCAGAAGTGGAACTGATGGCACACGGGCCCCTTGTTCTTCCGTGCTCTCCGGTGTCGTCGTCAAGACGCGAACCTCATGCCGGCGATCAGCGAGCGTACGAGCCAGATCGTCGATCATGAACTCGACTCCCCCAAGTCTCGGAAGGTAGTACTCAGCCAATAGCGTAATCTTCAGCTGAACCTCCATGACTCGTTCACGCTCAAGCCCCTGTCAGTGGCTTCTCGTAAATCCGCCATCGCTTATGGGGAGTGAACCCAAGTGACTTCAATGGAGAAATCAGTGCCTCATTCTCCTCAAGGATCCATGAGGCTTCTGCTTCATTCACCCCTATCTCTACCGCTCGACGAGCGACCTCGTGCATGAGCAATGAGAAAAATCCGCGGTTCCGGTAGTCACGCCTGATCCCTAACAGAATGATGCGTCCGCTAAGTACCCTCGGTAGGGTCACAAGGAGGCGAACCATGTTCCATGGCCAAAGGCGCCCTGACGGCATCCGGCGGAGCACCCGGTTGATGTCGCGAGCGACTACAACGAATCCAACCGCTTCTCCGTCGATTTCGGCGATGCACGCGAACCGAGGGTGCAGAACCGAACGCAGGTCTCTGGCGAGGTGCCAAAATTCCTGCCAAGACGGTGGCACAAAGCCCCAATTATCTATCCAAGCATCACAGTACAGCTTATGGAAGATCCTGACTTCATGTTCGAAGCGGTTAAAGTCCCATTCTCGAAATACCAACTTCGTCCGGGCAAGTTTCCGATCAACCACCCTCTTCATCCGATCCGGAAAACCGAACCCCGATCCCTGGATGAGACGGTAGCCCAGTAGGTCTCTGATACCCTCATAGCCGCTACTCTCAAGCAAGCGCTCATAATACGGTGGCGTCCACGGCGTCATAATCACGGCTTCACGATCAAACCCATCTACCAGAAGTCCACATTCATGGTTCATGGAAGGATTTACAGGGCCTCTCGCTGTCTCGAGACCTCTTTCTCGCAACCACTGTTCGGCTCTCTCCATGAGCGCACCGGATGCTCCCTGGTCATCCCTACACTCGAAGAAACCAAAGAAGCCAACCCGATCACCGTGATAATCGTTGTGCCAACCATTCCGTATGGCCGCGACCCGGCCGACAGAACGACCTTCTCGTTCTGCGATGAACAAGCCTCTCTCCGCAGACTGATAAAAGGGGTTCTTTTCCCGATCTAAGACGCCGCGAACTACTGTACGGAGGGGGGGGACCCAGGCAGAGTCGTCCCGATCATGGACCTTCCAAGATACATCGACAAAGCGCGCGGTCCCGCTCCGCCCATCCACTTGCTTTATTCGAAGAGTCAAGTCTTTGACCTCAGTACCACAGCACTACGAAAGTGATATCGCTGGTCCTAAGCTTGGACTACCCCTCATTGCTGCGAACAGGGCGCGGTGTGCTTCAACAATACGTTGCCGAGCATCCTCGTCTGGCTCAAGCGACCAATTGCCCTCTTCCGAGGTACCTCCCAGGGCAATCCCGTCACGACGTGGCTGCATGTGGATGAACCCACCAGTCCCCTGAAGGCCCCCGAACGTCGCATAGTTCACCTCCGGCTGCGGTACCAGAAGCGTCAATTGCCCTTTCAACGGTACCAACTCAGTGTCTCCGAACAAATCATGTGATCCGAGTCCCGTGCAGTTGATAATGATCGGCTCATCGAGTGTCATAAGGTCTCTAGGAGTATCGAATTTCCTGATCACAATATGCCCACCGAATCGCATGACATCACGTACCAATGTATCCAGGTAAATAGATGGCTCGATCCGCAGGGTGACACGTTGACTTGCATAGGGCGTCGGAAATGGATGCTCCCCAGGTCCCAGAGCCACTGTGGGGAGCCTCAAATCAGAAGGAAGCAATGGATCCTGATCCTCCCGAGTTGAACGCTCCCTCGGAGCTGAGTTACTCAAAGCGTAACTATCAATCCATGAAATTCCGTACTCCGGTCCGGTAAGTAGCTGAAGTTGCTTGTAGGCAATCCTCGCTGCCTGCCTTAGCTGAAGATCCCATGCAGCCGTTCGACGTTCTCTATCGACCAGGCCTGACGTCGGAGTCCACGCAGCGAAGGACATGTTTGACGTGGTATCTGGAGGAACTGAGAGTGCATAGATCATGACTTTGAAGCCCCGACGTTGCAGCTGCCTCGCGGTTGTCAAACCAGCGACCCCACATCCGATGACGGCCACTTCGCGAAGTTCACTCTCAAGTGCGAGGTCTGCAGCCATAGATCCTGTACCCCAGGATAGCGACATACCCGATCCACCGTGCCCGTAATTGTGGATCAGGGTCTTATCACCAAACCGCTCCGCTCTAAGTACAAAGCCCGATGGCCTGTGGGGTCGCAGACCCACAGTGGTCCGTATCACCCGATTCCAGGCAACGTTGAGTGGGGGAAGTAGTTTGTAGGGCGACAAAGACGATGCTGACCCCCGGAAACAGCCTCCGAGGCCAAGCCCCAAGATGCCCATACCGCCAGTTTTTAGGAGTGTGCGCCGGTCCATATCAACTCACTTACTTATGTTGGATATGCATTCTACATGCAGATGGATAAGCAGGATACTGAGTCTTAGGTGCTACTTGTGAGGTCACATAACATCCCTGTGGCTATGTAGCCTATCGTTGATAGATCCCTGCTCAAGAGGTTCGTGACGTCTAGCAGTCGAGAATCTCCCTTAGCGCTGCAATCAGATAATGGACATGGCGTTCCTGACAGCTGTATCCCATCAAGCCGATACGCCATGCCTTGCCTTTGAGCGGACCAAAGCCACCCACGATCTCGATTCGGTACTCGTCCAGGAGTCGTTTTCTTACCACAGCATCGTCCACACCATCAGGGATAAGAACGCAGGTCAACATCGGTAGTCGGTGGGCCGGATCCCCAAACAATTCAAGCCCCAAACCTGTCAATTCTTTCTTGAGTAGGTCACCACACCGCTGATGACGAGCAAAACGTTCCTGCAATCCCTCTTCCTGAATCATCCGGAGCGCTTCGCGGAGCGCACATACCATCGGCCCGGGTGCAGTGTGGTGGTAGGCTCTGTCACCAAACCAATACTTTCGGATGAGCGCTAGATCGAGGTACCAGGTGTCGACAGGCTTGGTCCGGCCCTCTATGAGCGACATCGCTCTATCGTTTAGGGTAATGCATGAGATGCCTGCTGGACCCCCGATACACTTCTGGCCACCGCTGTAGCAGATGTCGATGTTGAACTCGTCTACACGGATGTCGGACCCGCCAAGAGAGCAGACAGTGTCAACTAGGAAGAGTTTATCACGGCTACGTACAAGATCTCCTAGCTCCGGCAGCGGCTGTCCTACACCGGAAGATGTCTCTCCGTGCACCACCGCTACCATCTTGGCGTTGGGATGTTCGTCCAAAGCATCCGCGATCTGTGCGACCTGAACCACATCGCCAAAGCCAACCTCCACCCGGATCGCTGTACCACGGTGTCGCTCGACGATCTCGGCGATTCTTTGCCCGAAGAAGCCGTGGATCCCGACTATAACCTCGTCACCGGGTTCAACGACGTTGCAGATCGACGCTTCCATCGCTGACATGCCAGTACCTGGAAGCGTGATCGCCACCTCATTCTTTGTCTGAAAAAGGTGCCTCAGTAGTTCCATGCTATCGTCCATGACCGCGAGGAAATCAGGGTCGAGATACCCGAGGATGGGACTAGTCATTGCCTGGAAAACGCGCGGATGGACGTTGCTCGGTCCCGGTCCGAGCAGCACACGTGGCTCGTGGCGGAGCTGTCCGATCGACTGTCCATTCGATGTCATACTATCTCCATTCAAATACGATTGAGGTGATTTTGGGGAACCTGCCAATCAAGCTGTCGCCACTCGATTCTTGTCCAAACGCTCATCCACAAGTCTCACGATCTCGTCAACGATGTCAGACTGGAGCCCCTGCTGGCCCGCTATCCTTTGAATCAAGCAGTCGACCCGCTCGATATGTTTTGCTCCACCGAATAGGGCCCGCGCAGCAGACGATGGTTTAGCAAGTCCTTCGGCAGCTCTCGCGTATTTCTCAAAAGGTACCAGATCGGTCTCCACAGCTCCGAGATTTGTGCAAAGTTTTCCAGCCCAAGCATACGTCTCTCGCGCCATTTCGATGTCCCCATGCACAGCTTCCCTGATGGAGATCATGTCATCGCGTTGGATACACCGGTAGTTCCCTGCAAGCAACATGGGCCATTTGGCTAAGGGCACGAAGATAGAGTCGTGTACTTTAAGCTTGACCGGGATCTCTGTGGCACCATCGCCCAGATCGTATCGGATTGCTTCAATGTCAGCTTGAAGGTCACGCAGTATCTGAGTGTGTTCTTCATCTTCGAAACGAGCCGCCTTGAAATTCGTGGGCAATCCAACCTGGAGAACATTCTTAGGCTCTTCCGGGGGACGATAGGCCTGAGGGTCTGGACTTGCGAGTGAGACAAGACCCGGCTCGAACTCATGCCAAACACTCGGTTCTACATAGCAACCCTCAAGCTCCTCAATCGCCAGTCCTGGAATTCGTGCGAGGTACGGCAACGGAGGCATATTCATAATCGCCAGGTTCGGCAAACGAGCTGCTGCAATCCGTGCCATCATTTCGCGAACACCCGCTGAGCTGTACTGCGACTCCTGCATGCCAAATACAACCAGGTCGAACTTGGTCGGCTCAACTTCCTCAGGCGTACTAGCAGATAACGCACCTGTAAGCGCGTTCGAGTAAATTTCAACAACGGTATCACGTCCCCGGATGGGGAAGCGCACCAGGGTCCCTTCACGGTTGATCAACTCAGCAGTGGGCTTCGTACAAACCAGCGTGACCGAGTGCCCTGCCAACAAAAGCTTAGTACAAAATAAAGAGCCGTAAGAGGCACCCAGAATGAGCACATTATATGTGGTTTTCACACAATCCTCCTCGACTTTTCGGTACTGAATCCGTCAGATAGCACCCTGCTGGCGCGCTCTTTCTATGTCCTCCGCTTCGAGGCCAACGACGTCTGTGAGGATCTCCTCCGTATGCTCCCCTAAGAGCGGCGCCCGCTCGACTTCAGCTGGTGAGTCCGAGAGCTTGATCGGGTTTCCAACCGTCAGATATTTTCCCCTCTCCGGGTGGTCAACCTCCACCACTGTCCCGGTCTGCCGCAAGGATTCCTCCTGGGCCAGCTCCCGCATAGACAAGATCGGACCGCATGGCACGTTCAATGGGTTCAATATGCCCATGGCCTCCATCTTGTCCTTGGTCATCGTCCACTTCTCGATCTCTATAAACATCTCATCGAGCTTGGGGAGGCGAGCTCCTGGTGTATTCCACTCGGGATCATCAAGCCAATCCGCACGACCGATGGCTTCTGCTAGCCCGGAGAAGGCCTGTGCCTGAGCAATAACATAGATGTAAGCATCAGGATCAGTCTCCCAACCCTTGCACTTCACTATCCAGCCAGGTTGTCCGCCACCAGATGCGTTTCCCGCTCGTGGCACCGCGTCACCAAACTCACCGTTAGGGTATTGTGGATACTCTGTGAGCGGGCCATGTGTCAGCCGCTGTTGGTCACGCAACTTCACACGGCAAAGGTTCAGCACTGAGTCCTGCATAGCGCACGTCACACGCTGACCCCTACCACTCGCCTCACGCTGAAACAGGGCGGCTAAAACACCCGCTACAAGGTGCAGCCCCGTACCGGAATCCCCTATTTGAGCACCTGTAACGGTGGGAACACCCCCAATCTGCCCAGTTGTGGATGCCGCCCCTCCAGTGCACTGCGCGACGTTTTCATAGACCTTGCAATCGTCGTAGGGACCAGGTCCAAATCCTTTGATTGAGGCATAGATCAAACGCGGATTGATTTCTTGGATCTTCTCCCACGGAAATCCCATTCTATCAATTGCCCCTGGCCCAAAGTTCTCCACCATGACATCACATTCTTCGATCAACCTGGTGAAGATCTCCTTCCCTGCGTCTGTCTTAGGGTTCAGTGTGATGCTCCGCTTATTGGCGTTTAGCATCGTGAAATAGAGGCTGTCCACATCAGCAACATCACGCAATTGACCACGTGTAATATCACCTGAGCCAGGCCGTTCAACCTTGATTACATCAGCTCCGAACCAAGCCAAGATCTGTGTGCAGGTTGGTCCCGACTGCACGTGGGTCATGTCAAGGATTCGAACACCCTCGAGGGCTTTACCCATAGTAGTTCTCCCTGCTTCGATTACTCAGATCCTGTGTGGTTCAAGCATGCAAATCGAGTCGGATCTCACTAGGGAAGGAGCCGAAATCACGGCCCGGAATCTAGGGCTTAGTCGTTTCTGCGCTACGGGTGAAGCAGTACGCTCAATTCCTCAACCCTAGTCTCCTTAGGCAGCAAAATTAGGCACCCAGATCGTCCAGTAGATCAGAATCAATGTTAGAACGGTGAAGACGATCAAACTGAACCACCCAAACAAGCGTGCGAAGTTGGATGGATAGAAAGCCTTGTCCTCTCTGGGGATTACGAGGAGGCAGTAGTAGAGGTTCAAGAAGAAAATCACCGGCGCAACGAAAGCTGCTAGTGCAGATGCTACAAGAACGAGAAAGACGGGGCGATCAAATCCGGCAATGATCGCCACCGAAGTGATCAAGGAATAAATCATTGTCACTCGGTAGATGTTGTATTCCGAATAGAACGTCTTTCGGTGTGCATCAGTGAGCTCATCAAGATCAAGCCCGCTGAGTTCAGCAGTGCCACGGAAAAGGTTGCGACAACAGGCCCCGACGATTCGCGGCCAACCATCAAAATAGTTAAAGGCAGTCGAAAAGGTCGCAGCGAAAGCACCCACCATGAAAACGCTCATCATACCAGGACCGAGGCTTTCGGTGAAAATCGTTGCAATCTCACCCATAACAGCACGGCCCTCGACCGGGCTTGGGTACATCCATACTGCTGCCAAAAGCAGAAAGATACATGCGAGTCCGAACGAGATTACATGCCCCATTCGGAAATCCCAAGTCCCAATCTTGAACCAACTCTGGCAGTATTCGACTGCATTGGACGGAAGCCTCGAAGTATGCACTGTGAGGTCGCTCGATTCCGGAGCGAACGGATCAAACCGATTCGCAAGTCCCATATCTTCGAGCCGATCTCGGATCTTGCTCATGCCCTTCTTCTTCGCCTTGCCCCACTCAGAAGCCTGAAGAGAAACGTCGATTCCTGTGGGCAACAATCCAAGGAACGCAGCAATCACCAGCCAGGAACCATCTGGGATCTCAACCAGGAAAAAGTGACCCATCTCGGAAAGGGGGGCAGGTGCCTGGATGTAGACGAAAAGTGCAGAGACGACCAGAATCGCAGCAAGCAGCTTCGCCGAGACCTCCACGGCCGCGTAACTACCACGAAGGATGATCGCCACTGATATCAAGGCGAGTACCAAACCGTACTGAGTCATGGCAGATATGCTTAGCCCGAAAAAATTAAGGTCCGTAAAACCCCAGCCGACCACCTCAGTGAACAGGTAGTAGAGCACAGCCGCTGCTGCGATGAGTCGGCCCGCCTGACCTATAGCGCACTGGATAAGCGTGGTCACAAGCACATACCAAAGTGGCCATTTCTTCCATGCCGTACTGTACGCTTCGATGAGGCTTTTTCCGGTTGCATTAGTGAACCGGAAAGCCATTTCAAACCCGTAATACTTGAACACGTACGCCACTGGTATACACCAGAGCAGTGCATACGCGAAGCGGCCACCAGCAGCTGGTGCAGTGACTAGGTGACTAGTGCCGATCCCCGTCATCATCAAAATGATTCCTGGACCGAAGTGACTGATTAGCCCCCTAGGTGTCAGGTCGGGCATCTCAAGGTCACTGAAGCGGGATTCCACTTCAGCGTATTGTTCAGAGTCCTGGTCTTGCGAGTGTGGATGTTCTATTGACATACGCTGTTCTCGAAATTTCGTTTTCGGGTTAGGTGGTTCCTTCGTGCCGACCTCGATTGACGTGCACAACAACTTCGTAAAGAACGGTTCCTGCTGTTCCTTTGAATTCACGACCCTTTTCGGTCACGATCCCATCCTCGGAACCAGTCAACTCAAATATGATTTCTTCGTGGGAGGGGCCCTGGACCGGTACCGAAAACTGGTACCCCCCCAGATAGTCATCACCGTCAACGACTGAGAGGATGTGCTTAAGCGTGAGCGCCCCAGCAATGATCGAACCCACAAAAAGAACCAGCGCCGTCACTACCCCTGCCAGTCCGCCGATCATTAGACCCATGACCACCGCCGCTGCTCCTGACACGTGGCCGAACACGATGCCTCTAACGAGTTGGCCCGCCGGCGAGTGCTCATCAGACTCGGTATCGGCATCAAAGAAGTAAATTGGGCCTACAATCGAGGCATCTGCATCGTACTCACTCGTGTGAGCCGGGATCGTGGGGTTCGGATAGAGCATCCGGTCCTTTGGCGGGAAGCGGACAATGTCACCCATGCCTATGCCTAGGGCCCGTTCACGTGTGACGTGCAAAAGCAACCGACGTGACGCGACCGGGATTCGGTCTGGCAACAAGGCACTTTCTGGTTCCGGCTCACACCCAACCATACTCATGTAGTAGCACTCGTCGATTCCCGAAACATCCTCGGTGTTGTGACACTCGATGCGATCAAGCGAGATCG
>JYMV01034483.1_pt1 | contig 10126 bp, 9 predicted proteins | sample 338911 | NCBI WGS metagenome assembly JYMV01 (sample SAMN03354496, study PRJNA234377) | hydrothermal vent metagenome | biome: Deep sea; feature: Hydrothermal plumes at the Eastern Lau Spreading Center, Western Pacific Ocean; material: Seawater | place: Tonga | collected 2009 | depth 2000 m m
GGGGTTTCACGGGGCTTTTTTATTTTTGTAGCTTAGATTGGGAGAGAAACACTAATGTCGGTTGAATTCTGGACTATGGGCGCAGGAAGACCTGGAAGGCCGGGTTCCAATGTATTCAGCGGCACACGACAAGCCATTGTCGCCGAAGAAATTGGATATGACGGGATTGCGTACGTAGACTCTCAAAACCTTTCAGGCGATTGCTACGTGGCGTTAGCCTTAGCAGCCCAAGCGACCTCAAGCATCAAATTGGGCACTGGTGTAACGAATTCCTTTACAAGGCATCCCGCCGCGACAGCGTCCGCGATCGCATCTATTCAAATGGAAAGCGACGGACGGGCGTATCTCGGGATTGGCAGAGGAGATTCCGCGTTGGCACACTTAGGCCGTGCGCCTCATTCCGTAGCGGAGTTCGAGAACTATCTTGAACAACTCCAGAACTACTTAAGGGGTAATGAGGTAGCGTTTGAAGACGGTAGTGACCTGGGTTCACTGGGACTAGCAGGCCATTCAAGCTCTAGTCGAATATCGTGGATTGCGGGGATTCAACCTAAAGTACCTGTAGATGTCGCCGCAACCGGTCCAAGGGTGATTGCAGCTGCCGCACGTCACGCTGACAGGATAAGTTTGAACGTGGGTGCCGATGTTGAACGCGTTAGATGGGGCATGGATGTAGCGCGCGATGCTCGAACGAAGGCTGGCATCGCCGGAGATATCCCGTTTACAGCCTACATATCACTCGTAGTACATGATGACCCTGAAGAAGCTATGAGAATTGGGGCAGGTCAAGTTTCATTGTTTGCAAGATTCTCTGCCATGTATGGGAGGGTAGTCGGGCCTGCATCTGCTGAACAGCAACAAGTGCTTGAAGAAATCCACAGATCATATGACATGCAACAGCATGGTCGGGGTGCAGGAACCCAAGAATCCGCTGTCACTGGAGAATTCGCACGTAACTTCGGTATTTTCGGTTCTCCATCATATTGCGTGGATCGTTTATCAGCACTAATAGAGGCGGGAGTAGACAGGTTTATATTGAGAGGGAGTCCACTGGATCCCGATAATCCCGACTCTCATACCTCGGAGCGTTTTATTCAAGAAGTCGCTAGCGCATTAAAAGACTAAGGATTTATTTGCCGACGAGCAGTTTTTGAAATCCATGGACCAGGTCGCCCCTCCATTGGAAGACATACCAAACATGCTCTGTATCCAGCCTCAGTAGCAGAATCGGCGTCCGCGAATGTGGTGCGGTTTTCCGGTTTTGTACGACGGCCGGGTGGACAGTTAGGTCTGCAAAAAATCCTAGTAGTTGTACAAGCGTTAAACATAAATTGTCATTCCACGTCATTTCTCGATTGTCGGTAACACCGGGGCGTGTTCAACAAAATAATATGACACTGTGTTGTGGGGTAACTAACTACCCTAATGATGCGTCAGAGAGAGTAAATACAACCTACCTACACAGGGTCAAATAATTTTCCTTGTTCAGACCGTCATTCAGGGAATCTACCCGTGCAGGCGTGGAAATCCGTTCGCCTCGTTGGTGCTCAACAAGGTAGGTAAGTATCGCCCCATATTTTGTTGATTAATCCAGGTGACCACACCTGCTAATGCTAGGCTAATTGGCGTTGTTTGGTGCTAGCTGGCGGTAACTGGGTTTTGAAACGGGTGATATGTGGCTATATATTTAGTGAGGCCTTTAGTCAACGTTTTCCAATCGGTTTTTGATTTCGGTGCAAAGGGATTCAGGAAGAGGGCCTCTGCTAACGGCTGCGATGTTTCGGCTGATATGGTCTGGGTAAAGCGAACCGACAATTGTGGTACTAAGGTCAGGGTGACTGATAGTAAATCTTAGAAGAAACTCGAACTGGTCCATGCCGTCCAGTAATTCGTCTAGTCTCGCCTTATCCCAAGCGGCCCACAGGTTTGGATCGGCCAACCCATGGCCAGGTTCTCCACGAGCGATGCCACCCCGGATTAGCGTTCCTGATCCTGAATTGGCCAACTGGGTGATGAGTGACTCATGTTCCCTATCTAGCGCTGAGTACGGGAATTGGAACACGTCAAAAACCCCCATCTCGACAAAATCAGTGAGGGTTGGCAAAACGTCGGATACTCCTATGAACCTGGTCTTACCGTCGGATTTCAAATCAAGCAAGGTCTGGACTGCCTGGTCCCGTAATTCTACGGGAGGGCTCCCGTGAAACTGGAGCAAATCCAGGTGATCTGTGTTCATCCGTCTTAAGCTCAGTTCTACACCCTCGATGAGGTTCTCACGAGTATAGATGTGCCTTGGCGCATTTCCTTCTTCTACCGAAGTGGTATTTGCATTACAGCCGCATTTCGAAGCCAACAAATATTCATCACGCCGATGAGAGACGTATTTTCCGATGAGCTCTTCGCTTTCGCCATAGTCGATCGACGTGTCTATTAAGTTGATCCCACTATCTAGAACAGAGTTCAAGACCTTTTCAGCTTGAGCCTGGTCCACAGGCCGACCCTTTGGGATCGGAGAGCGCGGACCACGTAGTTCCATCGCCCCATACCCGAGTACGCTTACATCTAATCCGGTTTCACCTAATTTTCTGGTCTGTAGGGCTTCCAAGAGTTTCTCCTTACTGTGAGAGAACGGCTGGAGATATCAGCTCGTAGCCCTCTCCAGCTGGTTGTATCCCACCTGATCTTTCACATGCCCGCGTCTGGCCGTAGTAGTTTGTGGAAGATTGCCAATCTGACAGCGCCCTCAAGTTTGGCCAAGTATTGCTGTTAATCTTGATTATAATGGGGGTGTAAACAGGCATTTCCCGAAAAGGAAGTGCCTATGCTGACTTCTATCTTCCTTATAGCTAAGTTCAAGGTCCATAATTCGTCCATGCTAAGCAGGCCGCCCTCGACACTCCCTTGGAGCTAGACACCAGCGCCTACCAGTGTTTCCTTGACTGTTGCAGGAAGAACCTCACCTCTGTAATTATTCTTTTAAAAAAATAGCCGCAAGCTATCTGGCCAGTGTAATTCGGCCACTGTTATTAAGTTTGACAATACTCGGAGTCAAAAGGAGCCACATGGAAAGAAGAGTTTTTTTCAACAGCGACGGCATCCGGATTGCCGGGACACTTTTTGAGCCAGAAGCAACCGACAACGATTCTTGCCCGGCAATAATGCTTTGCCAAGGTATGGTAGGCGTCAAAGAATATTTCTGGTTCCCCCATTTAGCCCGACGTTTGGTCGAATTGGGCTGCGTGGCCTTGATTTGGGACTATCGAGGTGTGGGCGAAAGCGAGGGTGAGCCCGGCCGTCTGTATCCGTTGGAGCAGGTCGAGGACATTCGTAACGGTTTGACCTTTTTGGAAACCAATCACAAGGTGGACCCGGAACGGTTAGGGCTAATCGGCTTTAGCTTCGGTGCTGGTATGGTGCCCTACGTTGCCGGGATTGACGAGAGGGTTAAGTGTTCCATTAGTGTGGCTGGCTGGGGAGACGGAGAGCGTTGGATGCAGAGCATACGGCGTTATTACGAGTGGCTGGATTTGCTGAACCAAATTGAGGATGACCGCAAAACCAGAATTGAGACCGGCATGTCGGAAATGGTGAGTGGCGGAGGCATTCTCGTGGGCGACCCTACCACAGCCGCCGCTAGACAAAAGGTGATCGACCAGATCCCTGAGATGGAAAACTACAAAAGCACCTCCTACTCCTTGGCCACAGCGGAGAAACTCTTGGACTTTAAGCCAATCAGCGTGGTAGAAAGAATTTCCCCCCGGGCCATAATGTATATCGCTGCAGAGTTGGACTCGGTGACCCCTGCCGAGGGCGTGGTTGGTATGTTTGAAGAGACATATGAGCCCAAGAAGCTGTGGGTGATTCCAGGGGCTACCCACTACGACGTATACAGGGAAGACCTGAAAGAACAGATTTGGGACATGTCAGTCGCGTGGTTCAAGGAGTACCTACGCATCGATTGATTCGATCCAAACACCTGATGGTTCAGCGATTATAATGCCTGCAAATTAAATGTCGGTGGATTCGCCATGAGATATAGCTACATCGTCGTGGGCGGAGGCTCAGCAGGGTGCGTTTTGGCGGCTCGCTTGTCCGAGGATTCCGGCAAATCGGTGCTGCTGCTCGAGGCGGGCCCCGATTATCCAGACTTCGATCTTCTACCGGACGAGCTCAAATTTGGATACGATCCGATCGCTTCATACGAGGGAGCGCGCCACAACTGGTCGTTCAAAGGCACGGCAACCAACAATCCTGTCAGGGAGATACCGGTGCCTCGTGGTAAGGCGATGGGCGGTTCCAGCGCCATCAATGTTCAGGCGTTCATCCGGGGGGTACCAGAAGACTACGACGCTTGGGCTGCCCTAGGTAACGACGAGTGGAAATATGTTAACCTCCTCCCCGATTTCCGGAGCTCGGAGACCGACCTGGACGTCAAAGATGACTTTCACGGCACCGATGGACCTATCCCTGTTCGCCGCCACAAAAGGGCAAATTGGAATAAGGACCAAGAAGCGTTCTTCCAGGCTTGTGTGACAGCAGGGTTTCCTGAGGTGTTCGACCAGAACAACCCGGACGCCACAGGTGTTGGGCCTCTTCCCATGAACAATCCAGATGGCATCCGCGTCAGCACTGCTCTAGCCTACATAAACCCCGTTCGCCACCGACTCAACCTGTCATTGCGACCGAACGTATTGGTTAGGCGTATCGTGTTCGACGACAAAAAGGCAACGGGATTGGAAGTGGAAAGCGGTGGGGAAAAATTTGTGGTGGAGGGGGAGGAAATCATTTTGAGTGCCGGGGCCATCGGGTCGCCTCATTTGCTCATGCTTTCCGGGGTTGGCCCTGCCAATCAGCTGAGTTCCCAGGGAGTTCCCGTGAGGTTGGACTTACCCGGGGTCGGACAGAACCTAAGAGATCACCCATTAGTATTCACCAGCTACCGGGCACAGGAAGGACACTCAATTGATCTCGATGGGCCTAGGGCACAAATTTGTTTGCGCTATACCGCTGAAGGCTCATTAACCCGCGATGATTTGATGGTCTTGCCCTCTTCATCCTCGCCGTTCATTCCCGAGGAAGAGCCCGTCGTCCGTATCGGGTGCGGTTTGGAGCTTCCGGTTGGCTCCGGCGAGTTGACCCTTGATTCAAATGACCCGAACGTTCAGCCGCGGCTCAATTATCGTTACTTGGAAGAATCCTGGGACCGAAAACGTATGCGGGAAGGCGTGAGATTGGCGGTTAGGCTTGCGGAACATGAAGCCTATGGATCCGTTGTGGCAGAGCGGATTAGCCCCACTGACGCCGACTTGGCCTCCGATGACTCTTTAGACGCCTGGCTTTTGGCTAATACTTCCAGCTTCCAGCATGTCTCCGGCACATGCAAGATGGGGCCGGCATCCGACCCTTTGGCTGTTGTTGACCAGTATGGCAAAGTCCGTGGCATATACAATCTCAGGGTTGCGGACGCCTCCATTTTCCCCGACATCGTGCGGGCCAATACCAACGCCACTACTGTGATGATCGGCGAACGGGTAGCTAGATTTATCCGGGATGGTCGTTAGACAGATATTTTTATTTCCTCTGTTGGTAACACTAAGGCGTGCTCAAAAAATAATACGATACGGTGTTGCCAGGTAACTTCCCTCGGTTCATCTTAATCACATCAGGAGCAAAATTTGGAAGTCGGAGTTATTTTCCCTCAAACAGAGATTGAACCAGACCCCGCAGCAATAAAAGACTTTGCACAAACTGCCGAAGAACTGGGTTACTCCTACATATTCATAGCAGACCATGTGCTAGGCGCGGATCCAAAGCGCCACGAATTCCCTAACAACGAATATTTCCCCGCGTTACAGACTTATAACCACAAATCTGTCATTCATGAATCGCTGACGCTGATGGGCTATTTGTCTTCGATTACTCGAACGATCGGATTGGTCAGTGGCATACTCATTTTGCCGCAACGGCAGACTGTTCTTGTTGCGAAGCAAACTGCAGAGATTGATGTATTGTCAGGAGGCAGACTCCGCCTAGGGATTGGGGTTGGGTGGAACAGTGTGGAATACCAAGCATTGGGTGAAGATTTTCATACGCGAGGAGAACGAATTTCTGAACAAATCACGGTGCTCCGCGAGCTATGGACCAAAGAAGTCGTCGACTTCCATGGCAGGTGGCACAACATAAACCATGCAGGGTTGAATCCTTTGCCGATCCAGCGGCCGATTCCCGTGTGGTTGGGTGCCGGAAGTCCCGAGGCGCCGACGCCATCAGATACGATTTTAAAGCGAATTGCGCGATTGGCTGACGGATGGTGCCCCAATTTCAAGCCAGACGCCGGAGGGCGAGCGACTATCGATCGAGTAAATGCTTTCGCAAAGGAATATGGGCGAGATCAAGCGTCCATCGGAGTTGATGGCCGTCTTGGATGAAGCGGTAGCATGGAAGAAGTTGGGAGCACGGTATCTATCTATCGAGAACCGTTGGGGAGGGCTCAAAACTGCAAGTGAACATATCGCTGCGATGCAACGATTTAAAGCGACAATCGGGTTTGATATCTGAGATGGTATACCACTGTATTTACACCCATCTAATCCTTTCCGCTGTGCTTTTGAACCAATTATCCTCAGATGAAAAACCATAAGTCGTCGGGGGAGAGACAATTACTGAACTAACTGAAGGTACTGAAGGCGATAATGAGTTAGAGGGACAGCGGCGCAAAAGATGGGACTCCCCTGCCATTGTCCCCTGGGGGTCATTCAGTTCCTTCAGAACCTTCAGTGAAACGTAGGCAGGGAATCCGTTCGCCTCTTTATGCTTATGAGGACGGGTAAGTATCGCCCCATATTTTGTAGATTAATAATGCAGAGTGATGCCAGGGTTGCGGAAGACACCAGTGCGTTTTGGAGGAACTGATTAAGAACCAGTTGTTTTATGTTCAGGCGGGATTATTGATGCGGAAAGACGAAAACGCGCCTAATCTTCCAGAAAAATTGACTACAAATTGAGAAAAAATGGGCTTAATCCGAGCAACTAGATAGAGCTTAAAATGCCTCGATCCAGCAGTATCCTCATCTCTGGTGTCATCACAGTAATCGGGCTTCGACTCAAGGACAGCCGTTTCAGGCTGGTCAGATCTAATATTTCAGGAGGCAATGTTGTCACCTGATTGTTGTCCATAAGCAGGTCGATCAGGTTTGTTAGATTTCCTATCTCGGAAGGTAGACTCGTCAGCGAACAGCCAGTGAGTTGTAGATAGGTCAGATCCGTCAACTTTCCTATCTCAGAAGGTAACTCCCCCAGAGGGTTACCTGCCAGCAACAGACTGGTCAGGTTAGTCAGGTTACCTATCCCAGGAGGTAACTCTCTGAGCTGATGGACGCTGTCAGCAGGCTTGAAGAAGAGCATTCCGTGGTTGAGATCGACCCTACTCCAACTCCACCATAAACCACCATTTCAAGTTTGGCCTTGGCAACCAACCTCACCTACTCCGTCGTACCCGGCTGACCCGGAACAGAATTGAGCCCATTCCGAAGCGATGCCCTTCATCTATTATGTGAACGACCCAATACCCCTTTTCCTCGGCGTATATCGCCTGCATCATTTATTATAGGTTCGATTATTAGCAGCTAGCACCACCTGATTGAACGCCTTATAAGCGGTGATAGGAAGGTCGCAATCGTAAAGCCGGCTAACAACCAATCATCATTACTGCTCAAGGATGGATAAATCATGGATCTACACGATATCCCTTATCTCTCGATCGCCCAACTGGGTGAACTGATCAAGTCGAAAGAGATTTCATCGCTAGAGGCCACGGAAGCTTATCTAGAGCGCATTTCCCAAATAGACGGCGTCCTAAATTCTTATATAACAGTTACTTATGACGAAGCCCGACAATCGGCGAAACAAGCAGACAAATCAATTGCGGATGGGCATTATCATGGTCCACTCCACGGAATACCAGTAGCCGTTAAGGATCAATTTTTTACCAAAGGGGTGCGAACCACCGCAGGGTCGAACCTATTGTGGGAATTCATTCCTGAAGAAGACGCTGTTGTTGTCACGAAACTGAAGGATGCCGGAGCAGTGCTCTTGGGCAAGCTTAATCTGAGCGAATTCGCTCTCGGGGAAAGTTTCTCCCATCCCGGAGGTACACCGAGAAATCCCTGGAATCTCGATAGGAATCCAGGGATTTCTAGTAGCGGCTCTGCTGCTGCTACATCGGCATTCCTGTGTGCATCCGCCTTGGCTGAGGATACAGGAGGCTCCACTCGAATTCCCGCCGCTTGGTGTGGTTTGGCTGGATTGCGTCCCACTTGGGGCCGGGTCAGTAGGAGAGGCGTAATTCCAGTCTGCTGGTCAATGGACACAGTAGGCCCAGTAGCTCGAACCGTTGAAGATTGCGCGATTATGTTTCAGGCCATCGCCGGTCATGATCCCGAAGATCCGTATTCTTGGGAGACCCCTGTTCCGGATTACCGCCTGGGACTATCTGGAGGTATTTCAAAATTAAGGATCGGCATCCTGCGCGAAAAAGTTGCTCTGGGTGGATTAGAACCAGAAACCCTTGAAGCCTTGAACGCAGCTATTGACCAATTGAGATTATCGGGCGCGATTGTCAAGGAAGTGTCTATACCGTCCGTAGAATGTGCTGGCGTGGCGTCAAAATGCATCACTGACATGGACGGTGGCTACTTACACCACGAAAGATTAAAGACTAGAGCTCAGGAGTACGACCACAACTCCAGGGTTCGCCTAATCACGGGGATACTAACGCCAGCCCAATCATATATAAAGGCACAAAAACTTCGCGCTATGGTGAGGAATGACATTCTCCAAGCCCTTCACGGGGTAGACGTACTAATTCTGCCTACATCACCGGGTCCAGCTCCTAAGATTCCAGAGAAAGCAGGGATAATTAGTCAAGAAGATGCTCAGAGTCGTATCTCTGGGGTACGTAACTTTACCGGGGCGTTCAATTTAGCGGGTTTGCCTGCTTTATCTTTGCCATGTGGCTTCACATCAGAGAACTTGCCTTTGTCAATCCAGGTAGCAGGACGCCCCATGGAGGAAGAGCTACTTCTACGTCTAGGTCATACTTACCAGCAAACAACTAATTGGCATTTGCGCCGTCCGCCAGAACCTGTTTCTTAACCTTCCAAGAGCCGACGCCCTACGAATAGGGGACTGCGATACCCAACCAAAAACTAATAAGGAAGATAGGACAAAACCAAACTGACTATCAAGAAAAGCCCAGATTCGAGAAATCTGGGCTTTTCTGCGCCTAATTTCGTGGTGACCCGCCTCGGGGTCGAACCGAGAACCTACTGATTAAGAGTCAGCCGTTTCCCATGTTCATGCCTATCATGTTATGTTGCCTGTTACATGATTCGTGCCTAGCAACACAGAAAAACACGGGATAACAGGATACGAACGTGCACTTTCTTGTGCACTTTTTCAGCCAATAGAAAAGGGCCACCAGCACGCCGAAGCCAATGGCCCATGGAAGGTAGTTATGCGCTTACTAACCGGCATATCCATCGCCTCACTGATCGTATCAATTGCGGCCGTGGTGTTTGTCCTGGGGCTATATGAGGAGTTAGACAAATCAGGATCGGAATCGCGCGAAAATAACTCCCTCGCTTGTGCGGAGTTGCTCGCTATTAGTGGCTCGATCACATTCCCAGAAGAAAAAGGAACGCGCTTCGACTATGACAAGGCAGTGGATAACTACCACACCACCATCAAAAAGGTCGATGCCGACCGTAAAAAGCTGGGGTGCTAATGCGCCAAGCGAGTTTTTTCGTCCTCTGGCCAGGAGTCATGTGACGAGGCCGGACGCCAATATTACGGTAAAAATCAAACTCGATGAAACTGCCTGGATTTGGTGTGAATTGTCTGATATATGAATTTGATAGACGGCTAAGCCACTCCTATTGATTGGGTGCGGAGCGGAAGGGATGATGAAGAAGTCTAAGCAACCAATATCGATCACACATCAACCTGAAATAAACAAATAAACATGCCTAATAAAACTCCCATACGAAGCCCAGGCCGGTTTTTTTCCGGACGTTTCTTCTATGGTTGGTGGGTGCTTGTCTTAATCAGCGTGATGGCGGCCATGAAC